>Ga0209723_1000783_pt1 | contig 55614 bp, 57 predicted proteins | sample BiotimSIPDNA_2_FD_185750 | JGI IMG/M metagenome (GOLD analysis project Ga0209723, IMG submission 185750) | Anaerobic biogas reactor microbial communites from Washington, USA - Biogas_R2 time_0 SIP DNA (SPAdes) (version 2) | ecosystem: Engineered > Bioreactor > Anaerobic > Unclassified | place... | reverse complement strand
TTTCAGATCTTTTCACAACAAACCCACAGTTTGAACAGGTTTTAGGTTGCGCTTCACCTAAAGGCGCACCGCAGGCAATACACCTTCCAGCTGCAATTTCATTAGCAGTATGGCAATAAGGGCAGATTGTTCTGCGTAACCTTTCCGATAAGGCAAATCCTGCTCCATGTTGTCGGACTGATTCTGCAATGACTTTCCAGGTTTGCTCAGCTAGCTGCAATGATTCAACGTCCTGAGCCAAGTCATCAATGCGGGTGAGAAGTGAGAATGGATTGCGAATGGCTGAAATAGCTGTCATGCCTAGGCTTGCCGCAATACCTAACCAAGCTTGTTGACCCAATTGCACACTGATGCCATCCTTAGCTTTGTGGATCGCAACCGTCAATGCTGTATTTCCGCCAGATTTTGCATAGGGGTTCGTCGCTATTTGAACAGCAACATGACTATCTGTCCCAAATTTTTGGACTCTGAAATTCCCGCGATGAAAATAGGCGATAATATCTCTGGCAATATCGTCAGGGTTTATGTTTCCGTGAAAAAATTTTACACTCATTGCAGAACCATTCCTAAGCAATTATTAGATGTTTATAGATTATAATCTCTAATCGGTACTGAAAGTAGGATTTGTTTAAATAATTATGAAAAAAAGATTACTAATAACCACACTTTACATAATACTTGGCCTCAGTTTGATCATTGGGTTATTCTTATTTCAGAATTTGCATGTTGCCCTTGCTCAATTTCCAACTGTATCTATTCCTACAGTCACAAGCTCACCTAGGGGTCCATATGTAATAGTAAAGCTGATCACGACAGTAAATGATCCGATCAATGTACGGGCAGGACCCAATGCCTTAACTGAACAAATTGGTGTTTTACTAGTGGGGCAAGAAGCCAATGCAATCGGTCAGTACGGAGATTATATTCAAATCGAGTATCCAGGCGGCCCAGGTAGCAAAGGTTGGGTGTACGCAAGTTATGTGGACCTCATCGGTGGCCCTCTACCTTTAGTAGAGCCACCGCCCACATCTACGCCACAAACAACTAAAACAATTGATCCTACACTTGCTGCTCAATTTATCATTACTGCGCAACCCACACGTTTACCAACGTATACAGAACCTCCTCCGCTAAGTATTCCTACTTTTGTTATAGAAGAAGGGGCAACTGCACCTGGTGGGATCCCTATGGGTTTTATCATCATTGGATTAGGTGGATTGGGTATTTTTATTGGTCTTATTGCCTTATTAAGGCGAGGCTGATCTTAAATTTGTTATTGACATTCAATACGGAAGTATTGAATAAATCAATTTTTTTTATTAACTCAAAACTATGGATGTAAAAGTAATTTCTACTAATCGAAAAGCAAGATTTGAATACCAAATCTTACAAGTGCTTGAGGCTGGCTTAGTATTGAAAGGAACTGAAATTAAATCAATACGAGATGGTCAAGTCAGCCTTCAAGAGTCTTACATTCGAACTGATGGCAGACAGGCTTGGTTAGTTGGTGCGCACATTGCACCATATGAACATGCCAGCGCCTACCAACATGAACCAGATAGAGAAAGAAAACTTTTATTAAATAAACGTGAAATTTCAGAATTGTATGATGCTGTTCGGATTAAAGGTATGACAATAGTTCCTATCAGAATGTACTTAAAGCAAGGAAGAGCAAAGTTAGAAATTGGCTTGGCTAAAGGTAAAAAACTTTACGATAAACGTGATGCAATCAAAAAAAGAGATGTTGAGCGGGAGGAAAATCGGCGAGGTAGAAGTTATTAGAAGACCCGATTAGACATAATTTATGATAAATAACAATTTACTTGCCCTTTTGATCACGTTCTTAATTGCTTTCTTATGGTTAGCCTTCTGTAAATTTCTCTCCCAGAAAGGGTTGGTTAGTAGTTCAACTAGTAGAAAAATTGTCCATATCGGAACAGGTCCAATTTTTGTATTATGCTGGTTATTGTTTAGCGAGACAATTTCAGCAAGATGGCTTGCATCATTAGTGCCTTTACTGATCACTGTTCAATTTATTTTTGCTGGCATCGGCATTATTAAAGACGAACGAATAATAAAATCCCTTTCCAGATCCGGAGACCCAAAGGAGATTCTTAAGGGTCCTCTTTACTATGGAATTGTTTTTATAATTATCACTATTCTATTCTGGAGATATTCGCCAATTGGTATAGTGGCTTTGATGATATTATGCGGTGGAGATGGTATTGCAGATTTGGTAGGTAGTAGGTGGGGAAAGCATTATCCTATTCCTTGGTCAAAAAGCAAATCCTTGGTAGGTTCCCTTGGTATGTTTATGGGCGGTTTAATATTTTCATTCACGATTTTGGCAATATTTATCTCTGCAGGATTTTTCCAGTTAAGCCTTCTAGAGACATTATCAAAATTATTGATCGTATGTATAAGCGCAATAATTGTCGAATCCCTACCTTTTGATAATATTGATAATGTATCAGTTCCCATAACAGCAATAATTATTGGGTTCTTGGTTTTCTAAGAATATTCTTTTTTTGGTGAGTGTATGTTAACAAGGCGAGACTTTTTAAAATTATCTGCAATAACATTTGGCACATTAGCGATGCCTAAATTGCCATCGCTACAAAATGTGAATAATATTAATACAGATACAAAAATTAAATTAGGTAGAATTTGTGCTGGTGATGAAGGTGCACGGTTTGAGTTAAAGGCTGAGCCAAATTTAAATGCTTCAAATTTAGGTTATGTTTGGCGTGATGAAATTGTTGAGTGGAAACAAGAAGTCATCGCTAATCAATTAGACTACAATCGATATAACCAGAAGTGGGTAGAAACCCCGAATGGTTACATTTATGGGCCTTACGTGCAACCTGTGAAAAATTTACCGAATCAGCCGGTTAGTATGCTACCAGAAAACTCAGACGGAACCTTAGGTATGTGGGTGGAAATAACCGTCCCTGTTGTAGACATAAAACCGGTTGGCAATAAAGATAACACACAATTTTGGATCAAGGAAAAGAATGTTCCAAGGATATATTACAGTCAAGTTTTCTGGGCCTATGACGTACGCCAAGTAAATGGGGCATGGGAGTACCTTTTGATGCAAAAAATTGGCGCTTTTCCTGACAGCTACTGGGTTGATGCAACAGCGTGCAGACCCATCACATCCGAGGAAATTGAACCCATAAACCCAGGCATTGGCGAAAAACACATCATTGTTGACCTTAATCATCACACCTTGACTTGTTTTGAAGGGAAAAGAGAGGTTTTTTATACAATAATTACTTCAGGGGCAAAAGTAGGCGGGAAATGGTTGACACCAACTGGTATGCACACAATTTGGCGGAAAATGATAAGTACCCATATGAGTTCTGGGGCATTAACAGGACCATTTGATCTATCTGGTATTGGGTGGACAACGCTTTTTGACACAAATGGCGCAGCTATTCATTCCGTATATTGGCATAATGATTTTGGTTCGCCCTTATCCCATGGATGCATAAACTGCAAGCCTGAAGATGCAAAATGGATTTGGCGTTGGTCCCAACCTTCGGTTGATTATTACCCTGGCGATTTAATTAATCAAGGATGGGGTAATTCCACCTTGGTCGAAGTGATAGGCTAAATATAAAAGTGCCCTCCCTAAATGTTTCATTCAGTCTTGCGTTTTTTGCTGGATTGGCATCTTTTCTTTCTCCTTGTGTTTTTTCTTTAGTTCCCGCCTATATTGGATACTTAGGTGGTAGAACAATTAATCAAGATTCATCAGTTACGTATAAGCAATCACTCGCAAACTCATTTCTTCATGGGTTAGCATTTGTCATTGGGTTCTCAACAGTTTTTATTCTATTTGGGATAACATTCTCTGCTCTAGGCCGGCTATTAATTAACTTAGCCCCAGTTCTGGCTAAAGTGGGTGGGGCGTTAATAATTTTTTTTGGCCTACACATAACCGGCCTTTTAAAGTTACCATTTTTATATTATGACCTGAGAATTCATTCAAAACGAATGAAAACCCAAACCTTATTTACGTCATTTTTGACTGGTGTATTTTTTTCTGCCGGTTGGTCACCCTGTATCGGTCCAACACTGGGGTTGATCTTGACACTTTCAGCAACGAGTCAATCAATTAGACAAGGAGCGATATTGCTTGCTTTTTATTCATTAGGCATGGGAATACCCTTTCTAATTGCCGCCCTTGGAGTCGGGTGGATAACCAAGACTTTACAGAAATATGCTAAGCTATTACATTACCTAGAGATAATTGTTGGATATATTTTGATCATTGTAGGAATTTTGTTATTCCTAGGAATCTATCAAAAATTGGTTAACTTTGGCACAATATTCGATTATGGTATCTAAATCTACTACAATAGATAATTATGTTTACTATGGTTAGTAATGAACGATAATTATTATTTGATAAGGTGTTACTATAAAACAATTTATCGATGAGAGTTATTATGATGCAGTTATATTTATTTGTTGATGAGAGCACTAATACACAAATTCCAAACATAATGAAAATCTTGGATTACTACCAGGAAGATTATCCACATCAGATGCATGTTATTGACATAGAAAAAACCAAATATGTTAAGAATGCTTTTATAAATAAACTTCCGATTCTTGATATCGGTTCCTTCAGGATCATTAAACCCAATAAGGAAATCGATATTCAATTTGCTTTGCATGAGACTCAGCAAAAAATCCAAATTGCACAAGAAAAACAAGATAAGTTAACGCTTGATAGTTTTACAAACCTACCTGTTAGTACAAAATCTGATAGGTTTTCTGCATGGTTCTCAAAGCATTACATGCTACTTTTTAATTTGCTTGTGTTACTTTATGTAGGCTTGCCTATACTAGCTCCAGTTCTAATGAAATACAAAATGCCAAGAGCTGCTAATGTAATATACAAAATCTATAGTCCCTTATGCCATCAACTCGCATACAGGTCTTTTTTCCTTTTTGGTGAGCAACTTTTTTATCCTAGAGAATTAGCCGGTATTGAAGGCGTATCTACATATGAGGAAATTAGTGGATATGATAGCGAAGATTTATTGATGGCACGAAATTTTCTTGGCAATGAAATTGCTGGGTATAAAACTGCATTATGTCAGCGAGACTTGGCTATTTACTTAACCATATTAAGTTTTGGATTACTCTTTAGTTTAACTGGCAACAAGATTAAACCAATTCCATGGTATGTGTGGATTTTATTTGGGATCATCCCTATTGGTATCGATGGCTTTTCACAATTAATTAGTCAGTTAGGATGGACATTATTATCTTGGTTCCCAGTACGTGAGAGCACACCCTTGTTAAGATTTATCTCTGGTAGTATGTTTGGTCTCTTTACTGCTTGGTACGGTTATCCTTATATAGAAGAATCCATCGCTGAGACTCGTCTTAGCATAGCAATCAAAAACGCGATAATAAATCAAACTAAAGCGGAATAATAAAGCGAATAGAAAAATGAGAGTGATCACAAGATCAGGAATAAAATCGTTCTGCTTTGAAAATTTGATTGGTATGAATCTTGATCACGCAATCTTCTCAAGGCAGGGAGGTGTAAGCAAAGCGCCATATCACACTCTTAACCTAGGTGGTACAGTCGGTGATAATCCTGATGATGTACTGGAGAATCATAAAATTATCTTTAAATATCTTAACCGACCATTTGAAAGCCGTTTTGATGTTTGGCAAGTGCACGGCAAGAATATTATTAGTGCTGACCGCCCAAGAAAACAAGGCGAAGCACACATACATGCCGATGGCATATTTACTGATAATCCGGCATTGACTTTACTAATGCGATTTGCTGATTGTGTGCCTATCTTGATTTATGACCCAATTAGGCAAGTGATCGGAATAGTTCATGCAGGATGGAGAGGTACAGTTCACAAAATTAGCGCTGAGGCTGTGAGATATGCCGGTGACATTTATGGCTGTAAACCTTTAGATCTACTAGTTGGGATTGGTCCTTCAATCTGCCCCAATTGCTATCAAATTGGTGAGAATGTTGTGAAGATGTTCAAAGAAGAATTTGGCCAGAATGCTGAACAAGTTTTGAAAAATAATCCGGAAGGCACTTACTTAGACCTTTGGTTGGCTAATCAAATCACACTTGAAGAAGCAGGTGTGAAGAATATTGAACAATCGTATTTGTGCACCGCGCATAATTTGCAGGATTTTTATTCTCATAGAGCTGAAAATGGAAAAACCGGTCGCTTTGGTGTAATAATGGGATTAAAGGAGTAAATTAAAATTTCCAATGACAGCAGAGTATCGGGAACAAATTCTTAATAACTACCTTCGAGTCCTTCAGAACGTCGAAGAAGCTGCTAAAAATTCAGGGAGAAATCCTGAAGACATCAAACTTGTTGTTGTGACCAAAAAACAACCTGTTGAAGTAGTAGAAGCTGCTTATCAATGTGGAATGCGTAGGTTTGGCGAAAATTATGCCGAAGAAGGGTTGATAAAAATCAATGCTTTAAATCAAATGAACGACATTGAGTGGCATATGATTGGTCATGTTCAAAGTCGGAAAGCAAGATTGGTTTGTGAAAATTATCAGTATGTACATTCGTTGGACAGCAAAAAATTGGCTGAAAAACTAAACACATACTGCCAGCAAAGGAAAATGAAATTACCTGTGTTATTAGAAGTAAATCTTAGTGGAGAAATTAGCAAAAGCGGCTTCAGGATAGCAGGAATTTCAGATAAGCAGGAACTATTAAATACGATAGATAAAATATCAACTTATGAGCATATTGAAATCCATGGCTTGATGACCATGCCGCCATTTAGCATCAATCCACGAGATTCGATTCCTTGTTATGACTTGATAATAGAATTACAGAAATACTTACAGATTAATCGGCCAACTATCAATTGGAAAGAATTGTCTATGGGGACATCTTTTGATTACCAAGTTGCAATAGAGAAGGGGGCAACAATCGTTAGAATTGGAGAAGCCATTTTGGGCTCTCGAAACAAGTAACTTAATTAATTATGCTTTATACAAAATTCTGCCGCAGGATCTGCAACGTACTGTGCTTGAAGGGGATCTGACGGCTTGTAGTTCTCCCGGTGTCAATGTGGAACCGCATGCATCACAACTATCTTCTTTAACATTAGCTACAGCAACACCTGCTTTCGTTTTTAATAGATTTGAATATAAAGCAAATGCATCACTTGGAAGGGTAGGTATGATTGATTCTTTTTGAGAAATCAAACCAGGTAATTCAGTTTCAATTTTGGATTTCTCTCCTAAGAGTTGGGCGTTCCGGGATGATTGGTTCCCAACTGCTTGGTTGTATGTCAGTTCAGCTTTCTTGATCTCAGCCTGCGCTTCTTCTACTTCAATCATTTTTTCTAATTGATCATCTTCTAATTTAGCAATTGCCCGCTTTAGGGCTTCGCTTTCAGACTGCAAATCTTGAAGTTCTTTTGGATTTCGAATCTTTCCACTAAATAGCTGAGCTTGATTTAGTTGCCACTTGATTTTTTTATCTTCTACAATATGAATCTGATTTTTTAATTCTCCTTGAAGTTTCTTTTCAATTGAAACGCTGATATCAAGATCAAGTTTTGTTTTCAAGACTGCATCATCTTGAGCAACAATATTCTCTATTTCATTGATACGTCGTGATAATTGCGAGATTTGAGTATCTAATACTTGCAATCGGTAAAGGCTAAGTGCTATATTCATCGGTTAATACGCAATTCTATTAAATTCATTATTCAATTGTAACATCTAAAAATTATACAAGTCCATTTTCTGCGAATAGAAGATTTAGCATCCATGATAAAATTTTATTAGTGTGTTATTAGGTTTTTACGGAAAAATCAAATGCCTATTAATGTAAACCAAATTCAATTATTCGGTCAAAAGTTAAAAGACAATCTCTCCAAAGTGATTATTGGTAAAAATGAGACTATAACCTTAACAATTATAGGCTTTTTATGCCAAGGGCACTTATTAATTGAAGACGTGCCTGGTGTAGGAAAAACAATGCTTGCGCGTAGCTTAGCTAAATCATTAGGCTGTTCTTTCAAAAGAATTCAATTTACACCTGACATGCTCCCTAGTGATGTTACTGGTGTTTCAATTTACAATCAGAGTACAAAGGAATTCGAATTTCGACATGGTCCAATACATGCGCAAGTAATTCTTGCTGATGAGATTAATAGGGCTACTCCAAAAACCCAATCAGCATTACTTGAAGCAATGGAAGAGCGCCAAGTTACAGTGGATGGTATAACACACCTTTTACCTGAACCGTTTCTTATCATGGCGACCCAAAATCCGATTGAGTATGAGGGCACTTTTCCTTTACCAGAAGCGCAATTAGATCGCTTTTTGTTGCGGTTAAAATTAGGATATACCACTCTTATTGATGAAATAAAGATTCTTGAAGAGCAACAGCTAAATCACCCAATTCTAAATCTAGGATCAGTGACTAATGTTGAAGAAATTATCAAAATTCAAGAACTTGTCAAACAAGTATTTGTTTCACAAGCTGTAAAACAATATATAGTAGAGATTGTTCGCCAAACCCGCGAACATCCAGACGTATTTCTTGGCTCCAGTCCACGTGGCAGCCTTGGACTTTTTAGGGCAAGCCAGGTTAGGGCTGCTTTGCATGGCCGGGAATTTGTTTTGCCAGACGACGTTAAAGCATTGGCGAAATCCGTCCTTTCTCATCGCATAGTCATTAGCGCTGCCGCAAGAATGCGTGATCTCAATTCGGACAAGATATTGGACGAGATAATCTATAGCTTACCCGTACCGGCATCCGAGTAAGTACGAGATTAGAATTACCACATGCATCCTGGTAAATCATTTTGGTGGGTGTTACTAATTTTTACGCTATCTGTTATTGGCTCTTTAGTACCATCCAATCCAATTAAAAACATCCTTGAGAAATTAACTATTATATGGGGAGTATTTATTGTTTGGTGTTGGGTTTGGACTTTTTTTTCACTACAAGGCTTAAAAGTGAAGCGAAGTGTGCGAACTTTAAGACAAGCTGTAGGAGAAATTTTTATTGAGCGGATTGAAGTAGTGAATCAATCACGGTTTGTGAAAAATTGGGTAAGGATAAATGATAAATCTGAATTAACTGGACCGGATCGAAATAAAGTCATAACAAATATTGGGAAAAAACAATCGAGGTCTTATTCTATTTCCACATTGTTAAGATACAGGGGAATATTTAATTTAGGACCTACTATTTTAACATCTGGAGATGTTTTTGGGCTGTTTGAAAAATCAATCCTGGTTCCATCTACTTCACATTTGCTTGTATTACCTTACCAGGTATCATTATCGCAATTTCCTGCGCCATATGGCATTTTGCCTGGGGGAAGGGCATTTAGACAGAAGACAACAGAAGTTACACCATTTTCAGCAGGAGTGCGTGAATACCAGATAGGCGATCCCTTACGTAGAATACATTGGCCGACTACTGTACGCAAAGATATGTTAATTGTAAAAGAATTCGAGAAAGACCCCTTAACTGAGGTCTGGATTTTTATTGATATGCGAACAGAAATTCATGAGAGTTTTATAGACGAATTAATTCAAGAAGAATCTAAGGGTTCTTTATTCTGGATGGGATTTCGCACTAGGTTTCAGTTGCCATATTCCACCTTAGAATATAGCATTAGCGTTGCAGCATCAGTGGCAAAGTTTTTTATCTATCAAAATCGTGAAGTGGGATTGATGACTAATGACAAAAACAGTTCTCAGATTATGGCAAACAGGGGGGAGAGACATTTAGATAAATTATTAGAAAATTTAGCATTATTAGACGCAAACGGAGAAATTCCATTATACATCCTAGTACAACATGTCCTTAGCACTGTGGCTCACGGCAGCACAATTGTACTTATAACGCCTGCTATCGACACACAGATAATAAATACTGCTATTGAAATACAAAGAAGGGGTATTTTGCCTATCGTTATCTTAATTGATAAGTCGACCCTTGAGGTAACTTCCCAGATTGGAGAATTAGAATCAAACTTAATAGCCCTTGGGATCCAAGTGATTAGAATTTCACTTGGAGATGACCTTAAGTCATGCTTAGAAACAGGGATTTGGAATCTAAGAAAGGAAAACACACCAAGTCAACGTACAGTTTTGGTTTAAAAAGCTCCTAATATCTACTCGAATTGAGGTATGGTATAATTTTTTCGGTTAATCGAGCATTCAAAATAATGATATTGAATTCTTGGAGATATAAATTTGGTATTTAATCCCATAAATTGGTTGCTGGGACTTTTTTCATTAGATATTGGCATTGATTTAGGAACAGCCAATACCCTTGTTAATGTCAAGGGCAAGGGCATCGTCATCAATGAACCATCTTGGGTTGCAATAGATAAAAGAACACGTTTACCTTTAGCTATCGGTGCACAAGCAAAAGCGATGGTAGGCCGTGCCCCAGCCAATGTAGTCACTTTACGACCATTGCGCGATGGCGTGATATCTGAATATGATATTACACAAGCTATGCTCGAGTATTTTATTGGTAAAGCTCATCAACAAAGTATTGTTCCTTTACCAAGACCAAGAATTGTTGTTGGAATACCTTCGGGCGCTACAGAAGTTGAAAAGAGGGCTGTTTTTGATGCATCTATGTCTGCTGGTGCACGAGCAGTCTATATGATACAAGAACCAGCTGCTGCAGCTATTGGTGCTGGGTTACCTATCAATGAAGCTACTGGAAACATGGTTGTTGACATCGGTGGAGGAACAACAGAAGTGGCCATTATTTCTATGGGTGGCATTGTAATAACAAGATCACTTCGTGTAGCTGGAGATGAATTAGATCAAGATATTATTGAATACATTCGCAGTAAATACAACTTATTTATTGGGGAACAAATGGCAGAAAAAGTGAAAATAGCAATAGGTTCTGCTTATCCATTGAAAGAAGAAAAAACTGTTGATGTAAGGGGAAGAAACTTGATAACAGGTTTGCCTGAAGCGATTGAAATTTCATCAGTAGAGATTAGGGAAGCATTATCAAGCTCTGTTCAAGTTATCATTGAAACAATAAGGGACGCAATGGATGAATCCCCGCCAGAAATCCTTTCAGACTTGATGGATAATGGGATTTGTTTAGCAGGTGGAACTTCCCAGTTACTAGGTTTGGCGGACCGTTTGGCAAATGAATTGCAAGTTCGTGTTTGGGTTGCTGAAGATGCAATGTCATGCGTTGCTCGGGGATGCGGACTTGTTTTTGACAACTTGGATTTATACACCCCATTCTTTGTCGGTATAGAACGTGATCCATTCACAAGAATAACTCCATAAAGTTTCGTTATCTACATATCCAATTGCTTTTATAATGGATTCAAAAAAGAATCAAATGAAAAATATATTTAATAAAATTTCTATTCAATCAATCGTTATTGGATTAATAGTTATTGGCTTGATAGTATTATCAATATCTGGTTTCCTCACGCCCCTTTTTAATGTGGGATTAAATCCACTGATATCCTCGCAAAGTTGGCTCTCTGTAAGATTTCTTTCATTCAAGGAGTTTTTTACTTCCCCTAAAGATATGGCTACATTGCGTGAAAGAAATGCACAGCTTGAGAATGAAGTATCCCAACTTCAAAGTCAAATAATTCAACTACAAGAAAATTTAAGTGAAGCGCAAATACTCTATGCTCTTTTGGATTTCGCCAGAACAAATCCGCAGCATGAGTATGTTGCTGCAACTGTTATTGGCCGAGAAATAAGTCCATTCCTACAATATGTGATCATAGATAAGGGCTCTTCACATGGAATTAGATATGGAATGCCTGTGGTTACTCAACAAGGATTAGTGGGCCGAGTGGATGCAGTATTAGGAAATGCTTCAAGGATCCAATTGATAACTGATGCAAGCTCAATCGTAAACGTACGTTTACAGTCGGCAAAAGTTGAAGCGCAAATTGTTGGATCACTAACAGGTGAGGTATCTCTAGAAATGGTCCCACAGGATGTCTCTGTGGAGGCTGGGGACGTTATATTAACTTCAGGTTTGGGAGGAAATTATCCGCCGAATGTTTTTGTTGGACAGGTAGTTTCAATACAAAAATTAGAAAATGCGTTATTCCAAACTGGAAATGTTCAAGCGATCGTTGATTTCACCACATTAAATGCCGTTTTGGTTATTACAAATTTCCAATCAGTAGATATTACACCATTAATTCCTTAGGTGGATCAATGCTATCTCACATTATTACTGGATTAAGCTTCTTATTTACATTAATGATTCAATATGCGGTTATTAGTCGAACGAATCTTTTTTACGGTACGGCAGATTTAATTTTACTTTTAGTTGCTGCTTGGTCAATGCTTGGAAAAACAAAAGTATCCTGGTTTTGGATAACAATTGTTGGTATTTTTGTTAGCATTATTTCTCCATATCCTGTACTTGCACCATTAATTGCTTATTTAATCGTTTTTATCTTGGGGCAAATAATTAAGAGAGGTGTTTGGCAAACCCCTATGTTAGGGATGTTTATTGTCACATTTGCAGGTACCATATTTCAACATGTGTTGTATCTATTTGTTTTAACAATTAACGGACGCGAATTTTTTTGGCCTGAAGTATTAAACATGATAACTTTGCCAAGCCTTCTCTTAAATATGCTTTTATCTATTCCTGTTCACGCATTGATACAGGAGTTGTCAATCAGGACAAATATGATCGAGTATGAACTATGACAGAAAATCAGAAAGAAAAACCAATTCTTAGCAAGGGGCGATTCATTGTTTTGTACGTGCTATTGATTATCGTACTCAGCTTTTATATTTTCCGACTATTTGATTACCAAATTATAAATGGTTATGGTTATGTAGCCCAAGCTGAAGATAACCGTACATTGGAAATTAGTGATCCTAGCCAAAGAGGGATTATTTATGATCGTTATGGTGCCGTCTTGGCCAGGAATATTCCTTCTTATAATGTTGTTGTAATTCCAGCTAGGCTTCCTGATTCAGAGGGAGAAATTCAGGAAATATATCGTGAGTTATCTCAAGTAATTGATATGCCAGTAAGTGAAGGTGAGACAACAGATGAGATTGTTAAAGCTTTTACACCTTGTTACACTCCTCTAGGGATACAAGAAATTGTGTATATTGCGGAAACCAATTGGCCTTTCCAGGAAACACGCTTGAAATGTGATGTAAGCAAAGAAGTTGCAATGAAAGTGCGAGAAAATGCATCTGAATGGCCCGGTATTGAAATTGAGGTTGAAGCCATTCGGGAATACCCAACTGGGAATTTGACGTCGGAAATTATTGGGTTTTTAGGACCAATTCCTGCTATTCAAGAAGAGTATTACACAAACTTAGGATTTGTTTCTGGAAGGGATAAGGTTGGGTATGCTGGCATCGAAAACACAATGCAAGATGAACTTGGGGGAAAGAATGGCCTTCGTGTCGTTGAAGTAACAGTTGGTGGCGAGGTCGTCCGCAACCTAGAAGAACCAATTGAACCCGTTCCAGGAAGTGATGTTTATTTGACGATTGATATTAGACTCCAATCAATAGCCAGAGAAGCACTTATACATAACCTTGATTATTGGAATACCTTTGCTGGGAAAATCCTCTCGTCTAATGGTGTGGTCATTGCTTTGAATGCTCAAACTGGAGAAGTGCTTTCGATGGTATCTTATCCAAATTATGAAAACAACCGTATGTCACGCTTTATCCCTGGCTATTATTATGAGCAATTAACCCTTGATGATGCCCGACCACTAATTAATCATGCAATATCAGCAGAGCATCCTCCAGGATCTGTTTTTAAGTTAGTTTCTGCTTTAGGGATTTTAAACGAAGGGGTAGTTACACCGGACTACCAAATTGAGGATCCCGGTCAAATTACCTTAATTCAGAAATTTTATGAAAATGACCCAGGCGTTCCTCAAAATTACTACTGTTGGAATAGGTCTGGTCATGGCATGGTTGATTATTTACATGGCATTGCATGGTCTTGTAATACTTATTGGTACAAGGTTGGTGGAGGGTATAAAGAAGAGGTGCCTGGAAACGGATTGGGAATTTGGCGAATGGGTGAATATGCCAGGGCTTTGGGTTACGCCAAATTGACAGAAATTGAATTACCTGGCGAAGCGGATGGGTTGATCCCTGATCCAACATGGAAACGGTTAAATCTTGGTGAAAATTGGGCAACTGGTGATACATACCTGGCTGCAGTAGGGCAGGGCTTTGTCTTAGCAACGCCTTTGCAAGTTGTAAATTCGATAGCGACCATTGCAAACGGAGGCAGGCACATGGAATTGTCTCTTATAAAAGAGGTTGTGTCTACAGACGGAAATGCAACACAAATTTTCGAACCAACTGTGCTTTGGGATATTACAAAAGATGAGGTCATTAATGTTTATGATGATAATATTCCAACAGGAGAAAAAATTACTGTTCAGCCTTGGGTTATTGAGCTGGCAAAACAAGGCATGAATATGGTTACTCAAGAAGGTGGAACAGCTGCTATTGAATTTGCAGATGATACAAATATTACTGCCGGTAAAACAGGCACAGCAGAATATTGTGATAATTTCGCACAATCACAAGGACTTTGTGGTGTTGGTCAATGGCCGGCTCATGCATGGTATGTTGGTTATGCACCAATCGATGAACCGGAGATTGTGGTAGTAGCTTTTGTCTATAATGGTACTGAAGGTTCTACATTTTCAGCGCCTATCGTTAGAAAAGTTATCGATGGCTATTTTGATTTAAAGGCCGCTGATGCAATTATTAATAAATAATAAGCAAATATTCTTTATTTGAGGAAAAAACAAGAATGGAAATAAAAGGCAGAAAAGGAGGTGTGCTGGTAACTTTAGACCCAGGAGCTTGGTTTCCCCAAAAAGATGCCTTAATCACAAAAATCCAAACACAAGAACGATTTTTCAAGGGAGGAAAAATTGCGGTAGATGTTGGTAGTATTGATCTTTCTGTGGATGAAATAGAAGATTTCATTCGAGAACTTTCAGATGAAGGCGTTTATTTATGGGCAGTACTTAGTCGTTCTGAAATGACACAAAAAGCGGCATTAAAGCTTGGCATTCTTTCTGAAATTGAGCAAAATGACCACCGAAAGATGAAAATCACTGTAAAAAAGACTGATTGGGTAGAAAATTGGATTGAAAGAAATTTAGAAGATGGTGAAAAGGTTTTGACAGAGGGTAATACTTTTGTTAGGGGAGATCTTGAAAAAGGTGCAGTAATTATTTCATCAGGGAGTGTATTCGTCTGGGGCAGCCTTAAAGGTTCAGTACATGCAGGATGTGATGGCAACATGGATGCAAGAGTTGGTTCATTAAGATTTCAACCAGAAGAAATTAAGATTGCCGATTATAGATTTGAATCAAGAAAGAAAATTGATATTAGAAAACCTGCAGAGGCTTTCATTCAAAACAACCATATTGTGATAGAGGTATTCAGAAGCAATAAATTGGTCAATTAATATATGTACAAGGAAATTTGGCGTAAGTTTGATTTATGGTTATTTGGGATAGTATTAATGCTATCGATTTTTGGGGTTGCATTGATAAGCTCTGCTATTGCGGGCAATATTGAATTGGCTGATCACCCTCAGCGTCAAACAATTTTTCTGCTCATTGGATTAGTGGTTTTGTTTATTTCAGCGGCTATGGATTATCATTATTGGCTAACTCTAACAACGCCAATGTACTTAGTGACTTTTGTATTTTTAATAGTTGTTTTTATCACTGCTGCCGCAAGGTTTGGCGCGGCAAGGTGGCTGGAGGTTGGATTAATCTTAATTCAACCAGCAGAGTTAGCCAAAATCGTAATTATTTTAGCCTTAGCGCGCTACTTCTCTAAAAATATTAATAACGTCAATAATTTTTGGGTAATTGGAAGAAGCCTTTTAGTCACGGGTGGTATCGTAATTTGGATTTTGCTCCAACCAAACTTGAGCACAAGTATCGTCATATTTGTGATTTGGTTCTCAATGCTTTGGATTAGTGGATTAAAAACTAAGTACATTGTCATATTTTCAGCTGTGGTGATTGCATTTTTAGTCATTTCTGCTTTATTAGGCTTTCCTTATCTTGCTGATTACCAAAAAAATCGCCTGACCACATTCTTTAACCCGGATGAAGATGCTCGCTATGGTGACACTTATAATGTCGACCAGGCGTTAATTAGTATTGGATCAGGTGGCTGGATGGGTCAAGGTTATGGACAGGGTTCTCAAGTGCAATTGCGGTTTTTAAAAATTAGGCATAATGACTTTATATTTTCTGTTTTATCTCATGAGTTTGGCTTTGTTGGCGCATCAATAGTCATATTTCTTTTACTTTTCATAATTTTGCGGTGTTTTAAGGTAGCCCAAAATGCGCCGGATGCTTATGGCTCCTTAATAGCTTATGGTTTTGGTATATTAATTGCTTTCCAGACTTTAGTTAACATTGGTGTAAATTTAAACCTCATCCCAGTAACAGGATTAACCCTACCATTTATTAGCTATGGGGGGAGTTCCTTATTGTCGCTTTTATTAGGTATTGGATTAATTGAAAGTATCAGCATGCGTAGTAATCTTCAGAAATGAGCCAGTTGTTATTTTGCCCTTGTAGATAATTATTTGTTTTGGTAAAATCATTCCTGTTGTTGGGGGTTCGTCTAACGGCAGGACAGCAGACTCTGAATCTGTTTATGGAGGTTCAAATCCTTCACCCCCAGTCTAAATACTCCCTAGTGGAGTATTTTTACATAATGAATCACGGTAAAATATATATGTCTACTAAATATCATATGATAAACAATCACCTTAGTTCCCAAAGAACACTGTCTATATCTGTTTTTATTTCGGGTATGGCTACTATGGCAGTAGAATTCCTGGCTTCTCGCCTTTTGGGTAACGTTTTTGGAACCAGTAATATTGTTTGGGCTTCGATAATTGGTCTAATCCTTTTATACCTAACAGCAGGCTATTGGCTTGGTGGAAAGTTAGCCGATCGTTCACCTCAAATCAAAAATTTTTATCAGATTATGATATGGGCAGGTTTTGCAATTGGCATAATTCCGATTGTTTCAAGGCCGATCTTACAAGTTTCTGCGGATGCCTTTGATCAATTAGCATTACCAATTTTATTCGGTTCATTCGCTTCTGTTCTTATCTTATTCATTATTCCAGTAACCCTCTTGGGTATGATTCCACCCTTTGCTTTGAGATTAAATATCTCAGAAACGAATCAGGCTGGGAAAATTTCAGGGAGATTATCAGCAATTTCAACGCTTGGTTCTTTTTTAGGTACGTTTGTAACCGTTTTGATCTTTATTCCATTAATAGGTACCTATCGAAGCTTTATTATATTCAGCCTTTTAGTTACAGCGATTGCGCTTTTAGGCTTATGGGTCTCTAATCATAAACGATTAGTTCTTACTTATGCATGGATTCCACTTCTCGTTTTATTAATAGGGTATCTTGGCATAACAGGACCGGACAAAAGAACTGAAGGTTTGATAATTGAAGATGAGTCGGCTTACAACTACATACAAGTTTTGGAAAAGGATGGATTTAGATACTTACGCTTGAATGAAGGACAGGGAATGCACTCAATCTATCACCCAACCCAATATTTTTACGGTGGTCCATGGTCTCAAGTGTTGGTTGCTCCTTTTTTTAATCCCGCCCCATACCCTATAGAAGAAATTAAAAATATTGCCATTATTGGCTTAGCAGCAGGAACATCAGCAAGACAAGCTAATTATTTATACCCTGGAGTCCATGTAGATGGATATGAAATTGATCCAAATATTATTAGTTTAGGAAGGGATTATTTTGATATGAATTTTCCTAACCTTTCAGTATTTGTGGAAGACGGAAGATGGGGGATTGCGCACAGTAATAACTTTTATCAAATTATCAGTGTCGATGCATATCGACCGCCTTATATCCCGCCCCATATGACAACCATTGAATTCTTTGAAGTTACAAAATCAAAATTGTCTCCTGATGGTGTATTAACTCTAAATGTAGGGAGGAGTTCAATGGATCGAAAATTGGTTGATGCCCTAAGTAACACATTACTTCAAGTTTACCCGAATATATTTATTGTAGATATAGCAGATACTTTCAACACGATAATATTTGCACCAAAAAATCCACTTGCTAGTTGGGATCATTTTTTTAGAAACTATTATTTGGCCAAAGGAACTGGCAACGATGATTTAGTAGATCTTATGAGTATTTCCATCAATGGACATGCAGGACAACCAACATCATCTGTGGTCTTTACTGATGATAAAACATCAATTGAGTGGATAACCAATAAGATTGTCTTAGATTATATTTTTACTGATTAGGCTGCGAGAACATAATGAATAATCTATTAGTAAAAAAAGTATTACATATTATTTTTCCTATATTGACTCCATTTGTGATTATGATGACTGCAATCAGGTTACTCCTCACACCATATTTTCCTCAATTTGAATATAATCTGCCAGGTTTCCCAGAGGATAAATATGGATTTAGTAAACAGGAACGTCTATTTTTCTCAGAGAAATCCATTGATTACTTAATTAACCAGGAAGATATATCTTTCTTAAAGAATCTCAAAATGGCAGACGGCATCCAGCTTTTTAACGATCGGGAATTACGCCATATGGTGGATGTTAAAAACTTGGTGCAGGCTGCTTTACTAGTATGGAGGATCGTCTCAATTGGGGTATTACTAATAATCATATTATTAGTTATTAAAAATCTACAGCCAATAATTAGAAGTTCATTATTCTTAAGCGGTTTGTCTACATTAGGCCTTATCTTGTTAATTTTGGCTATGGTATTAATTAATTTTTACGAATTATTTAACTATTTTCACTACCTTTTCTTCACCGGAGATACTTGGTTATTCTTTGAAAGTGATACGTTAATTAGATTATTCCCTCTAAAATTTTGGCAAGATGCATTTATACTTGTGGGATTATTTACGGTTATGGTGGGCTTTATCCTTATTATTTTTTTCCACCCAAAGAAACAATGATTAATAAAAAAAACCAGTAGAAATCCTCTACTGGTTTTTGCTTTATTGTGTTGATCTAATTTATCTTACTGCTGGGGGGTTCTCTCGGTTTGCAGCAGGATCAAATATGTGATAGTTATCCATATTGAAGACAACTGTCATTTCATCACCGATTTCAGTCTTAGTCCGAGGATCAACTCTTGCTGTAAATGAATGATCGCCGTTGATTAAGTAGAGGAAAATTTCATTTCCCATTAGCTCGGTTACATCAACTTTGACCTCAACTGGTTCCGCAATAATGCTTGGTGGGGCGTATTGGGGCGTGTGAATATCTTCTGGTCTAATACCAAAAATTATCTCTTTGTCTACATAACCAGCATAGATAGCTTTATCAGCATCTGGGATTTTGACTGAGAAGGAACCAAGGTCTACAAACAAATTTCCTTCTTTTTCACGAATGTGTCCATCAAAGAAGTTCATCGCAGGTGAGCCAATGAAACCAGCTACAAAGAGATTAGCAGGATAATCGTATAGCTGTTGGGGGGTATCTAACTGTTGCAGTTTACCTTTATTCATAACAGCGATTCGGGTAGCCATTGTCATGGCTTCGGTCTGGTCGTGGGTCACATATATAAATGTGGTTTGCAGACGATTATGCAGCTTGGTAATTTCCGCACGGGTCTGAACACGTAACTTGGCATCAAGGTTTGATAAAGGCTCATCAAAGAGGAATACTTTTGGCTCGCGAACTATTGCACGACCAACAGCTACTCTTTGACGCTGACCGCCAGATAATTCTCTAGGTTTTCTTTTTAACAACGCTTCAATGCCCAAAATTTTCGCAGATTCGTTCACTCTGCGCTCAATTTCGTCTTTAGGCATTTTTCTGAGTTTCAAACCGAACGCCATATTGTCATACACTGACATATGGGGGTAGAGCGCATAGCTCTGGAATACCATAGCGATATCGCGATCTTTAGGTGCGACATCATTGACAACCTGGTCGCCAATCAAGACACGGCCATCAGTAATTTCTTCAAGGCCAGCTAGACAGCGCAGGGCGGTGGTTTTACCGCAGCCAGAAGGACCAACAAGGACAAGAAACTCTTTGTCCTCAATTGCTATGTCCAAGTCTTCGACTGCAACAACATCACCATACTTTTTCCAAACATGATCGTACGTTACACTTGCCATTTTTTCCTCCAATCGAAAAGAATATAGTGATTGAATTATACACCAATTAATAAAAAATCAAGGTAAATTAAGGATTTGTAAAAATCAGATTTTGTGTTGTTAACAAAGATTATTGATCAGTAATTGTGATCCTTTCTAAAAAACGAATAATTCCTTGATTGTGCACCAAGGAATTATTGATTGTATAAATATTATTTTGTATGTAAATGTCAATTGCATAATTAGAAGCAACTATTTAGATCTTCTCAAATTGATCTTTGCCAACGCCACAGTCTGGGCATACCCAATCCTCGGGCAAATCCTCAAATGGGGTACCTGGTGCAATACCAGCGTCTGGGTCACCTACTTCAGGATCGTAAATGTATCCACAAGCTATGCATTCGTATTTATCCATCTTATCTCCTTATTAATTATTAATCGTTGCTGTTGGGGTTGGTGTAACTTCCGAAAGATAGATTTCAGGTATCCATCCTAACCTTCCATCTTCATCCATGACTTCAACCCAAACTAAGCCCTGAAAATTTTCTTTATTATACAACACTATTAGTATCTGGTTGGTTTTTAATTGTGAAATTACCGGGCCACCAGGTTCCTGATACAGATAATAAAAAGGCACAATCTGAGTTGGTATAACCTTGGCAGAGGCTGGTTGTGGCGTGTTGGTTGGCAAAGGTGTTACTGTAATAGTTTTAGTAGATGTAGCGGTGTGAGTTGCTGTGGCTGTAAATGTAGCAGTATATGTGGCTGTAGGGCTCGGACCTAATGTATTTGTGAAAGTGGGAGTCGGAGGATTTAGAGGGTCTAACCGATCAGCGAAAACCTGGTTGATGACTAAGGATATGGGTTGTTCTAACTTTTGTACAAGCGCTTGTTGAATTCCAACAACCTGGCTGTGGGTTAATAAGCGATTTGTTCTGATAGAAATCTCTAAATTTATGCCAGATTCGGTTCTAGATTTGATCATTTCAATGACATCTGTATCGTTAATGGCTTCAACTTCCTTCTCAATTATTTGATTAATTTCTTGGTTTTCTTTTACTTGCGAAAACAAACGAAAACTAAAGAATGATAATGAGATCAATAAAAGGCCAGTTAAGAATGCTGCAGCAATTAATGATTTCGGGATTTTACTATCCGTGTTAACCCTGACGGGAGAAAATCCGTGGAGAAAAAAAAACCACTGTTGCTGCAAAAGCTATCGTGACTGCGTTTGTAAGGAAAAGAAGTGTGGCGCCGCCTGCAATATCCCACCTTCCAATAGCGATACCTATACCAATAGTGCTTAAAGGCGGCATAAGCGCTGTCGCAATGGCTACACCTGGAAGGGTAGCTGACAGCCTAGGGTGTGTCATTGCGTATGCAGCAGCAATCCCGCCTGCAAGTGCAATAATCAAGTCGTTAGGAGAGGGTTGAGTTCTGGAAACGATTTCTTTAGGGATATCCAGAAAGAATGATGGTAAAAAAGGTAAATTTATGTTGGTAACCGTGATTATCAACGATATCGTTATCGAAAGTAATGCCCCTCTAAATAAAGCGGAAAACGAATTTCGTGCCAGTGTAGAATTTCCTATCATTGAAGCAAGTCCTAAACCTATGATCGGTGACATTAACGGGGCCACCAACATCGCACCAATAATGACAGCAGGTGAATCAGTAATCAACCCAAGAGTTGCAATAGCGCTAGAGAGGATTACAAGTAGAAAAAAATCAAATTTTGGTGAAGAGGCTTCACTAATCTCTCCAATTAATTTCAGGCGAAGAGAGGGTGGAATTGGTTTAATGTATTTTGAAAGCCAGAAATTATCTGTATCTTTATTTTCCATAAGGAGAATTTTACCAAACTATCTAAATTACAAGAGTCTTCTTCTTGTTCCTTTAACTCTCTTTTGGATCTATTAAACGCAACAAATTTACTAATATATTGAAAGTCTAAATATGTCTCTTTAGGTTATACTTTGAACAAAATAGTAATAGTTTATTGTTAAGAAACAAATGAGATTTATGAGCAAATTTGACCATTTTAAAATTATCGCACCTTTGTATAACCATGTATTCAAAACTCCAAACAATAATAAGTTGGTGGAATTAATCGGCATCCAAGATGATCATTGTCTTTTAGATGTTGGCGGCGGATCTGGACGAATAGCTCAGCTATTTAAAGAGAATTCGTGTAAAGTGACCATAACCGACATTTCAATGGGGATGTTGAGGGAATCAGCAAAAACTGGAAACTATGAGTTGGTTTTAGCTGCTAGCGAATCTCTGCCGTATAAAAATTGCCAATTTGATCGGATCATCATGGTTGATACATTTCACCACGTAATTAATCATAAAGATACGATAAAACAACTTCTGCGAGTCTTGAAACCAGGTGGACGATTAATTATTGAAGAGCCAGACATAGATAAGTTCCTTGTGAAATTAATTGCCCTTGGCGAAAAGCTATTATTAATGCGCAGTCATTTTAAATCTAGCGAAGAAATTTCTAAATTGCTGAGTGCTTTTCCAGGTATAAAAATTTCCTTTGACAATGAATCAAATAACTTCTGGGTAATTGTTGATTATGTGAGAGTGCAAGTAATCAAATAAAAAATAATTTAATAAGATTCTTGTTTTGAGTTAGCTGATCTTGCTTGGCTTTTTTAATCTTAATAGCAACTAAAAGAATAATTGATAAACAAAGAAATCTAAAATCCCCAATTATCTTCTCTTAGTTCTTCACTCATCATGTCAGGATTCCAAACCTCATCACCATATTCAATTTCGGTCTTGATATTAAGAGTTGATTCTATCCGAAACCTAGTTGCTTCCATCATTGCAGGCCCATAAGGACAAAAGGGTGTAGTTAAAATCATAGTAACTTTTACTTTATCTAAGTCTAATGCTATGTTTCTGACCAACCCCAAATCAATAATTGAGAAACCTAACTCTGGATCTGTTATTGTGGATAACTCTTCATGAAGAGCGTCAATTAAATTTGGATTTGTACTTTCAATATCCCATTTCGGTGTATTGTTGTTTTCGCCTGACATTTTCTGTTTCACTCTGCTTTGAAACTGTATAGGCAATGAGGAAAACCATCTAGGACGCATTCTTCTAATTCAATATTTTTTTCTAACAATGTAGAAATGATTATTTTATCAATAACACAAACCTCAGAATGCAAAGCACCGATATGGTAATATGGGCAACTTATGTTTTTAATTAAAAACTTCCCGTTGGATTTTTCCCACTCAATAATAAACCCTTCATTTGCTAAGACTTCTTTGATGTAGTCTAGTTTGGCTTCTATATCCAAGTCTATGGTAGTTATCTTGTGAGGATCTGCTAATTTATAAGCTATTTGGGTAAATAGACTTGAGACCTCTTCACTGGAGTATGTTGCTTTAACTTCATCTAAGAGCCGATTTGTCAACAGAAGATAATTTGTTGGAAATTTTTCAATGCCCTTTTCTGTCAGTCGGTACACCAATCTTGGTCTACCAACGCCATGCCTTTCTTCTTCAGCTACAACTAAACCTTGCGCTTGTAAGTTAGTTAGGTGATGCCGAACTGAAATGCCATTAATACCAACAGTTTCGGATAGATGATTAATGGTTGCGTTAGGGTTTCTTAGAAGTGCCCCAATGATTTTATCGCGCGTACTTTTCATTTCAATACCTTTAATAAGAACCCAATATTAAAAAAAGTATAACATAGGAAAATTAGATATGTCAATAATTAATATATTTATCGTAAATATATAAACGAAATCAAAATTCTTGGTTTATAAAAACTATCATTTGCATCAATATATGCTATAATCGATTTTGTAATTATTAACATCAAAAGGAGAAAAAATGACCAAGTTACAAGATATAGAAGGAATAGGCCCAGTTTATGCAGAGAAGTTAACTGCTGCCGGTGTCCAGAGTATTGAATCTTTACTGAAACTAGGTGCAACACCTAAAGGTCGTGAAGAATTAGCTGAAAAGGCTGGAATAGCAAAGACTTTGATTTTGGAATGGGTAAATCATGCTGATCTTTTCCGCATCAAAGGTGTGGCTGAAGAATACTCAGACTTGCTTGAAGAAGCTGGCGTTGACACGGTTGTGGAATTAGCAAATCGTCGCCCAGACAACCTCCATGCCAAAATGCTGGAGGTCAATGAGGAAAAGAATCTTGTGCGACGCCCACCAAGCTTAAAAGAAGTTGAAAAATGGGTTGAACAAGCCAAAAAACTACCCCGAGCTGTTCATTACTAAAATTTAATACATTAATAGCATAATAAAGGTGCGATACAAATTCGCGCCTTTATTAATATAAAGACAGCCTGGTCATTTGACCAGGCTGTCTTTAATAATAAATTAATACTTACTATTTTCCAAGCATTTTTAGGATTGTGTTAATGATTAATGCACCGGATTGCTTTCGATGTTCAGATTTTCCTAAAGGACTTGCGGCACCTAATGCATTCATTATTGCCTGTAAATTAGATCCTCCTTGTTGCTTTGCTGCAAAATAAGCTAATCCTGCAGAAAGCATATCTGAGAGATTCAAGTTGCTACTACCTGCTTGTTGGTTTCCTTGCATGCCTCCCAAAAGAGAACTAAGCAAGTCGCCACTTGGCTGAGCTTGGGTTGTTTGTTGACCTGTAAGTCCACCTAACAAAGAGCCTAACAGATCGGTGCCAGCTGGGGTTTGACTGCTAACTTGCTGATTCCCAGAAAAACCAGAGAGTAAGGAACCTAAAAGGTCATCACCTTCGTAGCTTGTATGGGATGGCTGTTGACTACCTGAAAGTCCTGATAATAAGCTTCCAAGAAGATCGCCACTACCTTGTGTCTGTGTAGGTTGGGATTGTTGTGCGCCCGTTAGTCCAGAAAGAAGGGAACTTAACAGGTCTGGGCTCGATGCGCCAGCAGTTTGTTGTGCAGGTTTTGAACTTCCCATTAAGGCATTTATCAGCGTTCCGACAGTATCAGTGGTTAAACTTTTACCTAAGAATTGCTCAGACGCGTTTTGAAAACCTTCAGCGTAAACTCCTGCTGATCCACTTTTTGCTTTACTTTTTATTTGTTTGCTTGCATAAGCTAATTGGTTAGCAGGTGGTTCAGCTTTCTTCTTGCTTACCGCCCTTTGTGCAACCGTAAAAATTTCAACCATATGATCGCCATGATCATGGTTGTAAGTATCAGCCTGATTTAGGGAGTCCTTATTCTCTGCAAGTGTTTGTGTGACAGCTTTAAAGAGAGAGCTGAGGTCTATTTCTTGAGTCATTCAACTTCCTTCTTTATTTCAAGTTTTCAGGAAGTACAGGGATTCTTAGAACTTGCCCAGGAACGACTACATTCATATTGTCACCAATGATTTCTTTATTTGCTTCATAAATCAGGGTGTAATATGGGGGTGTTGCATGGCCATAGTATTTAAGCGCAATATGGCTTAATGTTTCACCGGATGCAACTGTGTGTTCGGCGATATCTGCATTCTTGGCTGCTTCTTCTTCAGCTTCTTTTTTGCGTGCTTCAAATTCGGCTTTCCGAGCTTCAGCAGCTTCCTTTAGCTTTTGTGCTTCTTCAACACGTTTTCGATTTGCTTCAGCAATTTCAGCTGCTTTCTTTTCAGCAGCAGCCTTTTCTGCTTCTGCTTTTGCCTTTGCTAATTCTGCTTGGGCTTTGGCTAACTCTTCTTTCTCGTCCCGAGAGCTTAAAGCATCACCAATTTTCTTAAAAATATTCTTTTTTTCTTCTGCCATAATAATCTCCTTTTATTGGCTATTCAATTCTTACTTGAAAGTAGACTCCCAAGTAGGTTAATTTTTCCCCTAGATCAAACTCAACCACTCGGTCAAATTCGATTTATTTTCTAGGTAGTAGTTATTATACTCATTAATATTAATAAATGCAATTATTCACGTTATTGAGTAAATATTTGTTAATATATTAAATAAATATTATAAATATTGACACATATATTTTGGGGTAGTATAATAATAAATCTTAAGGTGATATGAAAAATTATCAATTGAGAAAATAATAAGAATCTCTTTAAAGGACGACAATGTCAAGTCTGGAATTTGATGATTTATATGTGATGGTAGATGGAGTTACGATTATTAAGGGACTTAGCCTACAAATCAACCAAGGTGAAGTGCATGCATTAATGGGTCCAAATGGAACAGGAAAATCCACGCTTGCATATACTGCAATGGGGCATCCACGATATGAAGTTATTCGAGGAGATATTCGGATTGATGGTCAAAGCATTATCGATTTGCCACCTAATAAAAGATCATACTTAGGTTTATTTTTAGCTTTTCAATATCCTGTTTCCATTCCAGGTGTAAGCTTAGCAAATTTTCTGAGGAGTGCTCTAAATTCGAAGTTGCACGAAGAAGATCAAGAGCATAAGGGCATTTCGATTGTAAAATTTCGCCAATTATTAAAAAAGAAAATGGATCTCTTAAAGATGGATTACTCCTTTGCTGGCAGATATTTGAATGAGGGATTTTCTGGTGGCGAAAAGAAAAGGGCTGAAATTTTGCAAATGGCTGTATTGGAACCAAAATTTGCAATCTTGGATGAAACCGACTCTGGATTAGACATTGATGCCTTGAGAATTGTTTCTGAAAGTGTGAATATTCTTAGAGGTGATGAATTAGGAGTACTCCTCATCACACATTATCAAAGGATGCTGAATTACATAAAACCAGATTATGTTCATATTATGTATGATGGCAGGATAGTGGAATCAGGTGCTGCTGATTTAGCGCAACACTTAGAAGAAAACGGATATGACTGGATCCGTGAAAAATATGCGTCCACAATCGGGACAGTTTGATTTATGCATCATAATTTTTTTTTCGAGATTTTTAGTAAATGGAAAATTCAACTGACTTTCTAAGAAATATAGGCGCTAATGATCAGTATGGTTTTAAAGAACCGGAAGAATTTGTTTTTAAATCCAGGAAAGGTTTAGATCAATCTGTAATCCGGCAAATATCGCGGTTAAAAAATGAACCTGAGTGGATGTTAAACTTCCGTTTAAACGCTTTTCATCAATATATTAATAAACCAATGCCAAGTTGGGGGCCTGATTTAAGTGATTTAGACTTGGAAAGTATTTACTATTATCTTAAACCGTCGGACAAGGAGCAGAGAGACTGGGAAGATGTCCCTGATTCAATAAAAACCACCTTTGAAAAACTTGGTATCGTGGAAGCTGAACAAAAGTATTTAGCTGGAGTTGGCGCTCAATACGAATCGGAGATGATATACCACAGTATTCATGACAACTTAGCAAAGCAAGGTGTGATTTTCTTAAGCATTGAAAACGGGCTTCAACAATTTCCAGATTTATTCCGTCAATATTTTTCAAAAGTTGTCCCAATATCAGATAATAAATTCTCTGCTTTAAATAGTGCTGTTTGGTCCGGCGGATCATTTGTTTACATCCCAAAAGGATTAAAGGTAGATCTACCTCTCCAGGCGTATTTTCGATTAAATTCTGCTAATATCGGGCAATTTGAGAGGTCCCTAATTATTGCGGATGAAGGCTCGCAGGTGCACTATGTTGAAGGATGCACTGCGCCAACTTATTCAACAGATTCCTTACACAGTGGTGTCATAGAAATAATCGTAAAAAAGAATGCACGGGTTAGATATACAACAATTCAAAATTGGTCCACAAATGTTTTTAACTTAGTTACTCAAAGGGCTAGGGTGGATGAAGGCGGAACCATGGAATGGGTTGATGCCAATCTTGGCTCTAAATTGACTATGAAATATCCCTCATGCTACTTAATGGGTGAAGGTGCACATGGTGAGATATTGTCAGTTGCTTTTGCAGGTCAAAATCAACAACAAGATGCAGGTGGCAAAATGGTTCACTTTGCCCCAAATACCAGCAGCAAGATTACCTCAAAATCCATTTCAAGAGGCAACGGTAGATCTACTTATCGGGGACTCTTAAAAGTGCTTCCAAATGCTGACAATGTGAAATCTAATTCTGTATGTGATGCGCTTTTGCTCAATCCTGAGTCAAGGTCAGACACATATCCTAATATTGAAATTGACAATGAGAACGTTTCCATAGGTCATGAAGCTACAGTCAGCAAAATTGGTGAGGAACAATTATTTTACCTTCAAAGTCGAGGTATGAGTGAGGATGAGGCAACCTCAATGGTTGTTTCTGGGTTCATAGAACCTTTAGTTAAAGAACTTCCAATGGAATATGCTGTCGAAATGAATAGATTGATCCAGCTACAAATGTTAGGCAGTGTCGGATAATTCATAATTTCTGGAAATAAAAAATGAATTCTTTGAATAGCAATCGGTCTTCAACAAATCAACCCAAAAATGAAAATGGAAAAGATTTCGGTTTTATTAATAAAAAAAATATTGAACCTACGCCCTTATCTGATTATCATCTTGATGCTTTAGAAAGCTACCAAAAGACTCCATTTCCAACCCATAATGATGAAGCTTGGCGCAGAACGAGCTTAATAGGACTGGAGTTAAATCAGCTTGAACTATTACAAATTGGAAATATGAGGAATATTATTGAAGGCAGTTCCACGGAATATGCAGCTCAACTATTATTATCCCGCGATAAAATTACCCAAGATGTCAATAAGAATTTGGTGTCAGAAAAGCTTATTTTTACAGATATTAGAAACGCTGCTGTTCAATATCCAGAATTACTGAATAATTTGCTTGGCAAAGTTGTAAAAGCAACTGAAGGAAAATTTGCTGCATTAAGCGCAGCATTCGCCCAGCAAGGAATATTTTTATATGTACCCAAAAATGTCAAAATAGAATTACCTGTTTACAGCAAAATTGATTGCATAAAATCGTCTGATGCCTTTTTTTCACATTTAGTAATTTGGTTGGAAGAAGGTGCATCAATTACATATTTCCATGAGTACACTTCACCTCACAATCTAAATTTTCTCCAATCATTTCATGGTGGAATCGTTGAACTAAATTTAGGAGAAAACGCCTCACTAAAATTTGTGGAATTGCAAAAATTTGGGAAAAACGTTTGGTCAGTAACACATGAACGCGCCCTGCTTCAAAAAAATGCCCATTTAGAATGGATTTACGGGTCATTTGGTAGCGGAGTATCAAAAAACTTTATAGATGCTGATTTGATAGGGAAAAATGCGACTGCGAATATCAACGGTTTATATCTTAGTGATGAAAGTCAGCATTTTGACCTTGACACACAACAAAATCATTTGGAAACCGGGACATCAAGTAACTTGAAAATTAAAGGTGTATTGTTTGATGAAAGTTATGCAGTATGGCAGGGAATGGTTTACGTGTCACCAAAAGCTATTCAAACTGATGGATATCAGTCTAATGACAATTTAATTCTAAGTGGTAAAGCACATGCACGATCGATTCCGGGATTGGAAATTCTTGCGGATGATGTAAAATGCTCCCATGGCGCGACTATCAGCCGGATTAATGATGATGAACTATTTTATCTCCAAAGCCGTGGAATCAACACCTCGGAAGCAGAAAAATTGATTGTTAAGGGATTTTTTAGTGAGCTCACCAGTCAAATTGAAAATCAAAAAATTCGCAATAAAGTTGAAAAAGTTACAGAATTAAGAATTGATAGCAGAATAGGTTTAATAAACCATTAGAATAAAATTCTCATTTCTGCTAAAATTGACTAATCAAGAAATACTTATTGGAGGAACAATGGCATCTGGCTTTTACATGAGACCCCCTGAAGAGGAAAAAAAGTATGAGGTTGGTGATCATGTTGAAGTAAATTGTGACCATGAAAAAAATTGCGAACGCGTACGAGGTTGGCTGAGGGGAACTGTTGTACAAGTCGATAATAAAATGGTTGCGGTCCAATTCAAGACTAATGTTTATCTTACTGATGGATGGATGGTGCCAGATCATATTTTGTGGTTTCCATATGACTCAACCCACATACGTCCAATAAAACGTACTACAAGAAAGCAAGACGAGTAAAATTTTTAACCAACAAAAGAAAAAGCGATCTAATTAGACCGCTTTTTTTGATATATTAAGAATATTCTAGCGACTATTCCTTCGAGAATTCTCCTACTACACGGATAATATCAAAACCTTCAGCGAATGGACGTTCAGAAAGAGCCCCATGCCTTATAGCAGTTGACCGAACAACGTCTGGGCTGAAATAATATCGATCGCGGTATGTATGATATTCAGCTAAGGCTGCAATTTTTTTCTCTATAGCCTGGGCAGAAACTTGAATTAGAAAATGAGGAAAGAATCCGTAACTACTCCTTAATACATCAAAGCCTAACACGGTTGTGCCTCTAAAAGCTCTTCTTGCTTCTTCTGTCACCGTTAGATGATCTTGGTGGATATCTTGGGGGGTGTGTACGAAAATAATTTCAGGATGAAAATCCTTGTTCAGCTTGATCATAGTTTCAAGGATTTCCTGCCTATATTCAGGAAATCGGCGTGTTTCAAATTGCTTTAAGATGATTTGATCATCTGATAATCCTAAAACCTTCATACTATTGTAATGCTCAGTAACTAGGTTCAGTAGATCCGGATTTTTCTGATTATCTGAAAGCGTAACACAAAGAATATTTGCCTTGCCAACAATATCTGCAATTAAAGCCCCAGCACCCAACTCAATATCATCTGGATGAGCGCCGAGAAACAGAATGTTATTGCCAAAGAAAGTCATGTTGTGGTTCATAAAACCTCTTACTTTGTTGCCAAAAAGCCACCGACAACTTTTGTCATAATTATTTGGCCTTCTGTTTTGAGTCTTCTATCGACTACAGCTTCAATTTGCTTCATGATTATTTCGAAGTCATCTTTTGTTGTAAAAAATGTATTCCATAACCTTCGATCTTCTGACATTGAAGCACGGGTATATACCATAAATGGTTTAGCTTCATTAAATGTTAAAGGATTTTCAAAGATGTGTACTTCAGTATGAGAGAAAAGGCTTTTTATTGTATCTAAGATTTCAAAACCATATCTTGAACTACCAGGCATTGGTGGGATTGGTTTTTTGGTTGCTTCATTAATTATGTCATAAAAAACTGCTTTATTTTGTGGCATCGGGCCAGTTGTAAATAGCCTGCCACCTTGTTTTAGGACCCTGTGCATTTCTGTAATCGTAAATGGGATGTCCTGCGCATAGTAAATTGCGAAACAACATGATTCAAAATCAAATGTGTTGTCAGAGAAAACAAAAGGTTTGTTGAAATCCAAATATTGGAACCTAACCTGATTATCAAATTTTTTGTTTTCTAATTTAGCCTGGTTTAATAAATCTTCAGAGACATCTGTACCTATTATTTCTGCTTGATTGTTCAAATAATTTAAATAGGAGAAACATTGTTTCCCAGCACCACAGCCAACGTCAAGAATTTTGATACCAGCTGCTAAAGCAATTGTTTCCAACATCCATTGATCGATATTCCTTGAGCCATATTTATCATGGATATCTATTCGTTTTAATAAGTCATCTGTTGTTTCTTGAAAATCAATTTTCATTTTCTCACCCGAAAAATTTATTTTGTTGTGTAAGTATAATGACAAGCAACTTTTTGTCAAGAATAGTCACTTGACTAGCAAATCCTCGGTAACATTTCCCCCATGAGCATTTCAATAACCCGGTTTGATCCTAAAGGAGTCCGGAGAAGTACCCTGGGTTGTTTGTTGTCAATGACTGATCCAATCCGCACTGCGTTTTGACCATATTTATGCTTTTGTAAAATTTCTAAAGCAATATTACATTTCTCTTCCGGTAGGATAATAACAACCTTTCCTTCATTTGCCATGTAGAGTGGATCAAAGCCAAGCAATTCACAAACAGTTTTAACCTCTTTTTTTATTGGAAGGCTAGTTTCTTCAATTTGAATACAAACATTAGATTGCTTTGCAATCTCAACTAATGTTGTTCCCAATCCTCCCCGGGTGGGATCGCGCATTACATGAATATCTTGTACTTGTTTAATTAATTCTTCTAGCATTTTGTTAAGTGGGGCAACGTCTGAAGTAACATTCGATTGAAATCCAAGCTCACCTCGTGCTTGTAAAATTGCTGTTGCATGGTCTCCAATTGTTCCCGAAAGTATGATTGCGTCACCTTTAAGTGCATTTTGTCCTTGGATATCTCGGCCTTCAGGTAACCAGCCTATACCCGTAGTGCTGATATAGAGGCCGTCTCCTTTGCCCTTTTCAGTAACTTTTGTGTCACCTGCTATTATTATTACCCCGGCCTCTTCGCAGGTTGATTTCATCGAAAGAGCAACTTTTTCTAGTAATTCTAAAGAAAACCCTTCCTCTATAACAAATGAGGCAGTAAGGTATAAGGGATCTGCCCCCATCATCGCAACATCATTTACGGTTCCACTGATTGCCAATCGCCCAATATCTCCACCCGGGTAAAAAAGAGGAGAGACAATGTGTGCGTCTGTCGATACGACTAACTTTCCTTTATAAGCAGGAAGGCTTATTAAAGCGCCATCATTACCTTCATCTAATATTGGATTGGTAAGAATTTTTTTAAAAGTTGTATTAATCAATTCATGTGTTAATAGCCCACCGCTGCCATGTCCCAAAGTGATATTTTTCTTGTCTCGAATAATTGGAGGACAAACGAGATTAAAAGAATTATTTTCTTCTTCAGTCATTGGTACCTAACCTTTGGTAACGATAATAAGCAGCACAAGTCCCCTCAGAGGACACCATTGGTGCTCCAAGTGGCGTAGTTGGCGTGCACTCTTTACAAAAAGCTGGGCAATCTGTAGGCTTGGCTAAGCCTTGGAGGACTTTTCCTGCAATGCATAGAGAAGATTTTGAAATTGGGTTTAAATGAAGTGGAAACCTCTCTATTGCATTGAAAGAAGCAAATTTTTTCTGCAGGTTTAATCCTGATTTGGGAATGATACCAATTCCTCTCCACTGGCGGTCGACTGGCTCAAAAACCTCGTTCATGATGGCTTGAGCTTTTAGATTACCCTCTTTTCTCACTGCGCGTGTGTAAGCATTTTCAACATAATATTTTCCTTGCTCAAGCTGAAGGATTGTTTTATAAATGCCGTTTACAAGATCAAGGGGATCAAAACCTGTCACAACAATTGGGCAATGATACTTTTCAGCAATGGGCTCATACTGCCAATAACCCATAACCGCGCAGACATGACCAGCCGCTAGAAATCCGTTTATCAGAGTATCTGATGAGCCAAGTATTGTATGCATTGCAGGTGGAACTAATACATTAGCAGGAATAATGCTGAAATTATTTATCGCTTCACGAAAAGCATGCAAGATACTCATTCCAATTGCAGGGACAGTCGTTTCAAAGCCTACTCCAAAAAAAACAACTTGTTTCTTAGGGTTGCTTTGGGCGATTTTTACTGCGTCAAAGGGAGAGTAAACCACACGCACATCAGCACCAGAAGCTCTGACAGATAAAAGATCCTGGCTTACACCAGGTACTCTCAACATATCACCGAATGATGTAAAGATCACGCCAGGTAGGTTAGCAATGTGAATCGCTTGCTCGATAAGCTCAAGTGATGTAACACAAACTGGGCAGCCCGGTCCATGGATCATCTCAATTTTGGAAGGTAATAGTTGATCAATCCCATACTGCATTATGGCATGAGTTTGTCCTCCACAGATTTCCATAATCTTCCATGATGATTTTGTTGCTTTGTGAATTCGATCTATGACGACCTTCGTTAGGTCTGCATTGCGAAAGGATGATAATAAATCCATTCCTGAAAATTCCTTTTCTATTGATTATCTTCAAGATCAGCCAGGCGAGACATTTCCCCAATAATTGCAAGGGTCTCCTGGGCTTCTTCATTTGAAAGGATGTTTAGTGCAAAACCGGCATGGACAATAACATAGTCATCAAGTTTTGCTTCAGGGACAGTTTCGATACAAACTTCCTGTTGGACTCCACCAAAATCTACTTCAGCCATCTTTGTGGACCCAAAGGTGTAAATCTTAATTATTTTTCCTGGAATACCTAAACACATAATTGTTCCTTAATTATTTTGATTTAATGCTACCATTACCTGTCCCAAAGAAATACAACTATCATTTGGGGGTAAGATTCGATGAATTAGAGGTACAAATCCAAGTTGCCTCAACTTGTCAAGTGTTCTACTTGTAAGAAATTTATTTTGCCATACTCCGCCGCTCAAAGCAACATGTTTTATACCCGTTTCTGTTTTGATTATTTGACAAGCTTGAACAGAAACATCAGAAATTGTGTTGTGAAATTTTGCTGATATAGTGCTTGGTTTTTCATCTTTCTTTAAATCATCAACAATTGCTTTCATTAATAATTTTATGTCGATCACATTCCCGAAAATTTCTATTGGATAAGTACCAAATTCCTTTTCGTCAGCAATTGCTTCAAGTTCTATTGCCGCCTGGCCTTCATAGTTAATAATATGTCGCAGCCCAATTAATGAAGAGACCGCATCGAATAAACGGCCTAATGAAGAAGTCATGGGGGCATTTATCTTATGATTTATTTGATGCTGAATAGTTTTCAATTCAAGGGATGTTAGATAATTAATGGGGGGTAAACATGGCTCGAGATCTATGCCAGCTAATATTAAATGGCTGATTGCCATGCGGGCAGGAAACTTAATGGCAAGATCGCCGCCTGGCATAGTTACATAATTGAATTGAAAACGTCGTTCGAAAGATTGATAAGAAGCTATTAATATCTCTCCACCCCAAATGTTTCCATCCGGCCCAAAACCTGTTCCATCGTAGCTTAAACCAATGACTGGCTCTTTAGAATCCCATTGATTCTCTGCCATATTGGCTGCAATGTGGGCGTGATGGTGTTGTACCTCAACAACAGGAATTTTTTCTCGTGCTTGTCTGTCATAGGCATAGCGTGTTGTTAAATAATCGGGGTGCATATCACAAGCAATAACGGTTGGTTTTATTCTGAATAGATTTTCGTAATGGTTTATAGCTGATTGGTAGGATTGCAGTGTTTCGAAATTTTCTAAATCACCTATGTAATGACTAACAAATGCATATTTATCTCTAGAAAGGCAAAAAGTGTTTTTAAGCAAAGCCCCTGTACCAAGAATGGGGAAGGCGTTTATTGGAAGCTTGATTGGGTCAGGCGCAAATCCCCTAGCTCTTCTTATCGGATATGGAAGATTATCGACAACTGAAAAAACCGAATCGTCAATTCGCATAGTTATCGGACGGTCGTGCATTAAGTAACCATCCGCCAATCTTACTAATTGGTTTAATGCTTGTTCGTTTTGATAAGCAATTGGCTCTTCACTCATATTTGCACTGGTCATAACCCAGATTTCAGGTGTTTCATTTCCAGGTTCGAGAAGTAACAAATGAAGGGGTGTGTATGGGAGAAAAAAACCGAGGTGATTTTGATGTGGTGCACAAAGATTTAGAAGCGCTCGGCTTGTTGCTTTAGGATTTAACAAAACAATTGGAGACTGGGTTGATGTTAGAAGAGTTTCTGCAACTTCCGTAATTTCACAGTACTTCTTGATGGTCGAGATATCAAAGGCCATCAATGCAAAAGGTTTGTCAGAGCGATTCTTACGTTGCCGAAGGGTATCAATTGCAGTCTTATTCTGGGCATCACATGCTAAATGAAATCCTCCTAAGCCCTTTACCGCTAATATTTTTCCATCTTTTATCCATTGCCGAGCAATCTGTATAGCATTTTCTTTTTCCCCAAGAGTAATGCCATTAGCTTCGAACCATACCTTTGGGCCACAATTTGGGCAAGCAATTGGTTGGGCATGAAAACGTCTATTGAGTGGGTCATTGTACTCTTTTTCACAAAACTCACACATCTGAAAATTTGCCATACTTGTATTAGGACGATCATATGGAATGTGATTTGTAATTGTAAAACGGGGTCCACAATTTGTGCAGTTAATAAAAGGATATCGGTACCTTTGGTTTAATGGATCAAAAAGTTCTTTAGCACAATCTTTACATATTGAAATATCAGGCGAAATCGGTAAGAAGTCTGCTTCTGAGTCCTTGCTGAACAATATTTCAAATTTAGAATATGGGTTGTATGGCGTGAAAAGAACAGATAAATTGTGTATCTGTGCTAAAGGTGGGGGAAATTGCTTTAAATGAGCCAAAAATTGCTCAATTTGACTAGTCTGTCCACTCAGTTCAATATCCACACCATGGCTTGTATTACAAACCCAACCGGTTAAAGAATTCTTTATCGCAAGGTTGTATACATAGGGTCTGAAACCGACACCTTGAACAATACCAGTTACTTGAATTATGCAATTTTGGATAGACATAGATAAGGCAAAAAGGCTTCCTGTTTAACTAGACCTGTCAATCTTTTGTGCAAGCCATTTAAGCCAAACATCAAAACCCTGACCTGTCTTTGACGATACTTTAAATATCTCCAGTCCAGGATTTAGCATTTCAACGCCTGCTTTGAAATAATCCATATTAAAATCCAGGTAAGGTATAAGATCAATTTTATTAATAATAAGCACATCTAGACCCCGATAAATATTTGGATATTTATAGGGTTTGTCATCGCCTTCTGGAATAGAAGCAATTAATACATTTGCATGCGTACCTAGCTTAAATGCAGCAGGGCATATTAAATTACCAACGTTTTCAACAATTATTAGATCAAGGTCGTCTAATGGAAGGTGATTTAATGCATTTTCAATCATGGGCGCATCAAGATGACATTCACCGCCTGTATTTACTTGAATGACAGGAACGCCTTGTTCACTAACCTTATCCGAATCAATGGTTACTGGTGCCGTATCACCTTCAATTACACCAACACGAACATAATTTGGAAGAAGTTTAATTGTTTTTATAATAAAGCTGGTTTTTCCGGCACCAGGTGACGCCATGAGGTTGATACTAAAAATCTTATTTTGTTCAAGTTTCTGATTATTGTTTTCTGCAATGGTATCATTGGCATTCATTATTTTTTGAACAATCTGAATGGTTCGGGTCATTTATTATTCCTAATTAACTATTTCGATACTATCTATATAGAATTCTTCACCAGTTAGAAATTTGATTTGAATACTTCCGCATTTAGGACAGGGAATCAACTCATTTTCTAAAATGTAGTGATGTTGGCATTGTAAACACTCAATTTCGGCTTCAACTCGATGAAATTGAAGCGTAGCATTATCTGCAATGCTGCCCTTGCTGATGATGTCCCAGTAGAATTGAACTGAGTCATCAACTATGCTCGAAAGCTTCCCAATGACTATATGAATTTTGGCTATCTTCGTTGCATTTGCTTTTTTAGCATGATCTATAGAAATGTTTAATATACTTTCCGTTACAGGCAGTTCGTGCATGAGGTCATTATATCTTAAAGGAATTAATAATCAAATTTGCTTGTTTTTATAAACATAAAAGATTTACTTCTATCTAGTAGAAATATTAGACTTGAATTCTTTCTTGATGGGAGAAAATTGTAAATGAGTCTGATCTCAAGTATCCAACAATTGTGATGTTGCTTTTTATTGCCTCAATGACAGCATTATGTGTTGGGGTTGTCTTTGTAACAATAATTGGAACCTGTAATTTTTTGGCCTTATCAAACATTTCAGAACTAATCCTGCCAGTAAGCAACATCATTTTTGGAGAGAAAGATTTATCATTAAGCAAAAATAACCCAGACAATTTGTCCAAACAATTATGCCGACCTACATCCTCTACTGAAATTCTGATACTATTTTGATCACAGAGAGCTGCACTGTGAAAGCCGCCCATCGTTTGATAATACTTTTGCTGCGATGTAAACATCTGAAAAAAATCAATTAGATTGTCTGGTGTTATTGAGAATGGATCCTTTATGTTAAAATTGCTTGTTTTTTGTAACAATGAAATGCCAGTTGTGGTTCTAATTAACGATCTTGGGTTATTTGGCTCATTAATGATGTCAACCTTGATTTGTCTAAAATCTGGTTGATAACATACCTGTTTTACATCATCCATATTTTCAATCCAGCCTTGATTCCATAAAAAGCCAAGTGCTAAAGCTTCTTCGGCAAAAGGTGAGCATATGAAATTTATGAAGTGCTGATTATTAACAACTAATTCCAATGGACTTTCTAAAATAATAGGTTGGTTGCCAGTATCAAAAGATTTATTACCTTTTGAATACTTCCAAAATTCTGTTGACTTTGAAACTTCAGTCATGGTTAATCAATATTTACTTGTAAGATCTTATTTATTAAAATTGCGGACGCTTGCTCTGCAAGAGCTTGTGTTAAATTAGAAAGGTCATGATTAAAACCGAATTCATGTCCCTTAACTGAGAGAATATAACTTCTGGGGTAATTATTAAAAATGGTAAGACAGATGGAAAGAAGCATTTCAGGTGTAAGATGGTGCGTGAAAGGTGAATTCAAAGCTTGTGGATGAATTTCTGAATACAGAATCTCTTCTTCGTATTCACCTGTGTGTGCATCAACAAAGTATACAGTGTCGTATTGATTGATAAATTCCGCCATTTCTGGCAATAACTGAAGGGAATAAAAAATAGATAGTTTAGCTGAGGTGTTGTTTATTAACTCGTATCCTTCATTTATGATACTAACTCCAAAATTTTCTCCTATATTATTGAGGATATGCCAAGCAACGCCATCATCCTGACGGTCCATATTTCCATACCCAATGATTAGTATTTTATTCATGATAAAAAATAAATATCCCCACTTTGCGAATCAATTTACGCGAAGTGGGGATTAGACTTAGGCGTAATTAATTCCTAATTAAGGTTTTGACAATGTTTCCTTGTGAATCTATGATATCCAAGCTAATTGGCATCTTTCCATAAGCATGGGTTGAACAAGATAAGCAAGGATCATGAGCCCTGATCGCCGCTTCCACTCGATTTAACATACCTTCTTTTACATCAGGACCTTTTACATAGGTTTTGGCAACACTGTCAACAGCTTTACTCATCGCGTAATTATTGTGGCCAGTCGACACAATTAAATTTACTTTTCTAATCTGGCTGGTGGGAGTGATGTGGTAATCGTGGATTAATGTGCCGCGTGGAGCTTCAATTACACCAACACCTCTCTCTTGCATGTCTCGGCAAGTATTAAGAATATCTGTGCTGAGGATATCAGGATCTTCTAATAATTCACGAGTATGCTCAGTTGCATATAATGTTTCAATCAGGCGGGTGTAATGGTAATACAGTGTGTTTTCAACTGGTTTGCTATTATTTATTGCTTTGAAGATTTTTAACTCTGCATCAGCTAATGGGGTATGAATTTTTTCAACTGCATTACAACGCCCGAGAGGACCTACTCGGTAAACGCCATCGGGATATCCCAGCTTTTTGTAGTATGGGAACTTGAGATAAGACCAGTTTTCAACATGCTCGTTAATATAGTCTAGATAATCTTTGACATAGAACTTTTCCCATTCTTTACCGTCTCGGCCAACCATGCGGATTGGCCCATCATAAAGCTCTAAGCCATTCTCTGGTGAGACTAAACCAGTGTAGCCTGTAGGGAAGACAGCGAATTTGTTAACATCTTCCATGTTAGCTTCTACCCAATTTTTGATGATCTTAATACCAATTTGAATGGTTTCAATTTCATGGTCGATTTGGGCTAGAATTTTATCTCTTGATGCGATAGATAATGTCCGATTGACGCCACCTGGGATAGCAAAATTCGGATGAATGCTTCGTTCACCTAATTCAGCGATAATTGATTGACCAAACTTTCTTAATTGAACAGCTCTGACAGTCAAGTTTGGGTCTGCCTGGATTAGACCAACCACATTTCGAGTAGCCGGATCTTCATCAAACCCTAAGATTAAGTCAGGGCCAGCTAATTCAAAGAAATGCATGCCGTGACTTTGGATGATTTGCCCCATATGCATCAATTCACGCAACAAGTTTGCTGGTCTTGGGGGGGGCGCTCCTAGGGCGGCATCTGCTGCTTTAGCTGCAGCAAGATGGTGACTAACTGGGCATATTCCACATATCCTAGGTGTGATCTGCTGCATTTCGAATAACATGCGACCTTCACAAAACTTTTCGAAACCTCTAAATTCATTTACATGAAAATAGGCATGTTCAACGGTGCCATCCTCTTTAAGGTGAACAGTTACCTTTGCATGCCCTTCGATGCGGGTTACTGGTTCAATTGTTATTTTTTGTGTAACCATATCTACTCCTAATGCCAATCATTTCGTTCGTCTTTAATCTCAGGTATGCGACCTTGCGCAAGTTCGCTAAGTACATAAAAAATTGTGTCAGCGCTAGGGGCGCAGCCTGGGACAAAAACATCAACTTTAACCACATCACTTACAGGTTTTACATGACAAGTAAGAGCAAGTTCAGGATCTGATGGGATTTTTCCACTCTCATCAGTACTCTCTGTTTCTATGTATGCTCTCTTGAGTGCTTCTTCAGCGCCAAAAAAATTGCGCATTGCTGGAACGCCACCAAATACGGCACAATCACCAAGTGCAACAAGTATTTTGCAGCGCTTGCGCATTTTGATTGCAACCTCTTCGTTATAGGAATTGCTGATTCCGCCCTCTAGTATGCCAACATCAACGCCATCTTCATCTGGTTCTTTTAAGTCTGTAATTGGTGTTGCCCGCAAATCAACCAATTTTACTAAATCAACAATTCTTTCATCAATATCCAAAAAAGACATGTGGCAGCCAGCACAACCTGCTAGCCAATCTGATGCTACCTTTGGTTTTGCCATAATCAAATCCTTTCCAATCCTTCAATATTAATCAACAGCAATTTCAACCGATGCTGGCTGCTGGCTGATGAGTTTCTTCCAATCGCACTCTGGATTCAAGTCCAATGCTTTAGCTATTTTTTGCATTAAAGTTAGTGAATTCCAAACAGCTTCTGGGGCTTCAATAGATTGGGCTCTTGCTTGCAAATGCCCATCTGTATTAATGTAAGATCCGCTTTCTTCTGCCCACATAGTAGCTGGTAAAACAACATCCGCTTTTTCTGTTAATCTATTAGGATACGTGGCGAAAACAGCTAAGAATGGCACTTTCTCTAGGTTCTTAATTAAAGCATCGGGTGGAGTTTCATCTCCAAGCAAAACGAATGCTGCTTTTAGATCATTATTTAACTCCCCAATGCCAAATCCCAATTGAGCTGCAGCAAGACTATTGGCTTGTTCTTTGATTACAACTAAGGAAGCACGAATTTTTTGTGAAAAGCTTACCAGGTTTTCAATGGCTGTTAAATCTTCATTAGCTAACAATTTTTCACCAATTACGATGACTGGCCGACCAGCTTCTCCAAGCCATTTTGCTGCTTTCTTGATCTTTTCAGAGTCGAGCCCCGTCTTACTTGCGGAGTCTGCCAATGCATTTTCTGCATATAAATCATTTTCATGGACCAGTGTATTCCATGCCATTGTCAAGCCTTGGATAAGGTCAGCAATTTGTCCCTTCTTCTGAATAAGCTGGAGATTAGACCTAGATTGCAAACCATTTATTGAATTATCTGCAAGGATAATCTTTATCTCATTGAGCATTTGGCGCTTTAGGAAAAAACCAGCCACTTGGTGGTCCGCAACAAGATCTGCACCAATGACGAGTGCTACATCAGTATGTTTTAAAACATCCAGCTTTGATTCAAATGGCTTACCTAATTTTTCGGCAATTCGCTTACTAACCAAAGCTGCTTTGTTAGACTCAACTGTGCTTAGAACGCTCGTTTCAGTTCCTTCAGAGAAGACTTTTTTGAATAAAGCTAAAGTTTCAATAGGGAGTTTCGCAGAAGCTAAAGCGGCAGTAGAGTTAGCATCACTAGCTTTAATTTTCTCTGTTATAGAAGCTATTGCCTCTTCCCATGTTGCCGCTTTGTGTTCTCCTATCTTTTTTATCAGGGGGGTATAAATTCGTTCACAATTAGGGAGTAATGGTAAATATCTTCCTTTTTCACAAAGTACACCTTCGTTTAATGAAGATCCCCAAACACCATCAATGCGAACTAATCTGTTATCCCTTGTTAGAACATCTCTTTCGCAACCAACACTACATTCTGTACAAACTGAAACGTGATGATCAAGATCAGTTAATCGGCCCTGATATACACTGTTGCGATCAATCAGCGCTCCGGTAGGGCAGATCTGAACACATGTCCCGCATGAGATACAAGAGCTCTCTCCCAGAGGAACGCCATAGTCAGCTACTAAGATACTGCTAGCTCCTCGTTCCTCAAAACCAAGCGTGTAATTACCCACTAAGTCTGCACAAGCACGAACACAACGCCGGCAGAGAATGCAACGGTTATTGTCTAAGACAAAGTACTTGTGTGATCCGTCAACCGCATATGGTGAAAAATTCGGGGTTAAAGGCCAATGATCCAGACCTTGTTCATAAGCAGCATTTTGTAAATCACAGTCTCCGTCAGTTGCCTGGCAATACATGCAAAAATGATTTCGTTCACTAAAAATTAACGAAAGAACGAATTTCCGAGCTTCTTTCACTTTATTAGTGTTTGTATGTACTACCATTCCATTTGTGGCTGGAAGAGTACAAGAAGGCTGTAAAATGCGTGCACCTTCAACTTCTACCATACACAAACGGCATCCTCCATAAGGAGTGAGATTAGAATGATTGCATAAGGTTGGAATATCAATACCAGCCATTTCAGCTGCTTGAAGTACAGTTTTACCTTCAGGTACTTCTACTTGTTTACCATCAATTGTTAAATTTATCATACCAATTAGCTCCATGGTTCTGCCTAGTAATTTACTCTCTTGCCAGTCATTGGACATACACCTGCAGGACAAACTTTGAGTTTTATGTGTGCTTCAACTTCTGCGAGGAAATAGTTCAAAATATCTCTAATTGGCGTAGCAGCTGTTTGCCCTAGTCCACAGTTAGATAATTCATAAAGCTGTTGACTAATCACTTTAAGATCATCTAAATCGTGCAGTGATCCTACACCTTCAGAGATATTGGTAAGAATGTTGAAAGCTCTTTGTGATCCAATTCGACAAGGATTACATTTGCCACAGCTTTCTACCTTGAAAAAGTTAATTAATACTTTAGCTAGGTCTACTACGCAGACTTCGTCATTGCAGATTAATAAAGCACCTGAACCTAAAGAAACGCCAGCCCTAGTATACGATTCAAAATCCATTGGTGTGTCTTGTAGACTAGATGGAATAATTGAGCCGCTGGATCCACCGGTTTGAGCCATCTTGAAGCTCCCACTAGACATGCCCTTTGCATAAATACTGATCACTTCTCGTAAAGTGATACCCATTGGGACTTCAATTAATCCAGTGACGTTAACATTTCCTAAGATGGTGTAAACTTTTGTACCAGGGCTTGAGGGAGTGCCCAGAGATCTATACCAAGATGGACCATTGCGAATTATTGCAGGGATATTAGCGAGGGTTTCAACATTATTAACCAAGGTGGGTTTTCCCCAAAGACCCTCTGTAGTTGGGTAGGGGGGACGGGGCCGTGGTTCTCCGCGTTTTCCTTCAATAGATTCGATTAGTGCCGTTTCTTCACCACAGATGTATGCCCCAGCTCCTGCGTGGACATGAATTTTGAAGCTAAAGGGTGTTCCAAAGATATTATTGCCTAGCATACCATAATCGTTGGCTTGTTTGATTGCTTTTTCCATGCGTTCAATTGCTAATTGATACTCACCACGAATATAGACATACCCTTCATCAGCACCAACTGAATACGCTGCAATGGACATTGCCTCAATAATTGCATGGGGATCACCTTCGAGTACAACACGATCCTTGAATGTCCCCGGTTCACTCTCATCCGCATTACAAATGACGAATTTTTTATCCGAATGAGTTCTTTGAACAAAGCCCCACTTCAGTCCAGTTGGGAAACCAGCTCCACCACGTCCTTGTAAACCTGATTCTTTAACCAGTGAAACAACCTGTGTCGAAGATAATTCTAGTGCCATTCCTAATGCTTGGTATCCCTCGTGAGCAATGTAATCCTCGATGCTTTCCGGATCAATTAATCCTACATTCTTAAGCACAACCCGATTTTCTGCGGGCAGGGTACCCTTACGGGCATTAAGCCAAGCAACCCGGCCACTTAATTCATGGGCTGGAATGCGCTTTTCTTCAACAATGCGTCCTTTATAGAGATGCTCTTCAACGATATAGGGTACATCAGTTGGTGATACAGGACCATATATTACGGCTTCAGGATAAACAACAACAATCGGAGATATGTCAGTTCTTCCTAAATCTCCTACATATGACAACGAAATTTCCTCTGTCATATCATATTTTTGAATCTCATTCTGAAATGCTGTAAAAACAATTTCAGAACCGCGGGTAATACTTAGAGGGTCATTCGATATTAGTACCATTGATCTAACAGGTTTCATGTTAACTCTCCTATTCGTAACGGCTAAGAATGTTTTTTACCTGTTCAGGTTTTACATTCCCATAGATATCTGTATCGATCATGATAACCGGGCCAATACCGCAGACACCAAGGCAACTTGTTGTTAGTAAGGTCCACTTATTATCCGGTGATGTTTCGCCAGGTTCCAGTTTGAGTTCAGCTTGCAAAGCTTGCCAAACTTGCCTTCCACCCACAACATGACATGGAGCACTTTCACAAAATTGAATTACATGTTTGCCTCTCGGCTGAGTTGAAAGCATTCTATAAAACGTTGCTACAGAAGTGATTTCGTTACTGGGTAGACTCATGAGCGATGCAAGCTCTTTAATCGCAACTGGTGAGATATACCCGCAACGGTCCATTACAATCTTAAGGATTGGAATTAGTTCTGAGCGGGAAGAACCCTTCTCTTGAACTATTTCTTGTATAATTTTTTTTATATCTTCATCTAAAAGTTTTGTTTCTACCATTTAGTCTCTCCAATATTTTATGCTTATCAAGTGATCTTTATTGCATCAAATTGGCATACTTGGTGACAAATGCCACATTTAATGCATAAATCTTGATCTATAATGTGGGTTTGCTTCCGTTCACCTGAAATGGCATTGACTGGGCAATTGCGAGCACAAACTGTACAACCTGTGCATGGGCCATCTATGATTTCAAATTTGATCAAACTTCGGCATACTTTAGCCGGACATCTTTTCTCATAAATATGTGCTTCGTATTCATCGAGGAAATGTTCCAGTGTTGAAACCACAGGATTTGGTGCACCTTGCCCCAAACCACATAGGCTGTTCTCTTTTATTTCTGCACACAAAGAACGTAGCGTATCAATGTCACTTGGTTTACCTTTGCCGTCACATATATCTTCTAATATTTCAAGAATTCGCCGGGTTCCAACTCGGCAAGGTACACATTTTCCACATGATTCATCTTGGGTAAATTCCATGAAGAAACGGGCTATGTCAACCATACAAGTTTCTTCATCCATGACGATCATGCCACCAGAACCCATAATCGATCCAGCTTGGCCTAACGTTTCATAATCTACGGGCAAATCCAATAACTTTTCTGGTAAACAACCGCCCATTGGTCCACCAGTTTGTACAGCTTTAAAATTCTTATCTCCTTTTATGCCACCACCAACTTCAAAAATGATTTCTCTCAGTGTGATGCCAAAAGGCACTTCAATTAATCCGGTGTTCTTTACATCACCGGCTAGTGCAAAAGTCTTTGTGCCTTTACTCTTTTCAGTTCCCATCGTCGAGAACCATTCTGCGCCTTTGAGGATGATTTGAGGTACATTGGCATAGGTTTCAACATTGTTGATATTGGTTGGCTTACCCCAGAGACCTTTAGTAGCAGGGAATGGTGGTCTTACGCGAGGTTCTCCACGGCCACCTTCAATGGAAGAAATTAATGCTGTTTCTTCACCACAAACGAAAGCACCTGCACCCATACGTATTTCAAGATCGAAACTGAAATTCGTGCCTAAAATATTTTTTCCAAGCAATCCCAATGCCCTAGCTTGTTTGATTGCTAAGGTCATAGTGCTTACGGCGATTGGGTACTCAGCACGGCAGTAAATGTAACCTTGCCTAGCTCCAATTGCATAGGCTGCGATGATCATACCCTCAATAACAGAATGCGGGTCTCCTTCCAAAACGCGCCTGTTCATAAAAGCACCAGGGTCACCTTCATCGGCATTGCATATTAAATATTTAATGTCTCCTTGTGCTTGGCGGGCAAATCGCCATTTTAACCCAGTGGGGAAGCCCGCACCACCTCTTCCGCGTAATTTTGCATCTAGGATCTCTTGGATGACTTCTTCAGGTGTCATTTCAGTCAATGCTTTGCCCAAAGCCATGTATCCATCATAAGCAAAGTAATCTTCAATATTGCGAGGGTCTATAACCCCAATATTGCGCAGGACAACACGAATTTCTTTCGATCTCGGTGCGCTAAGCTCTTCATCGATGTTGTCCATCATTTTAGCTGCATACTGCTTAAGAACGCGGCCTTTGATAAAGTGTTCTTCTACTAATCGGGGAATATCATAATAAGTAAGATTGGTGTAGTGAGTCCCTTCTGGATAAACCGTTAGGTCAGGACCAAATTTCGTTGGATCACCTAAGCGCGTTGTTTCAAGAACTTGAACTTCATCTATCAATCCTTGTTTTATTAATTCATCATTAAGTGTATCAATAAGTTCGTACGCGCCTTTTTCGACGCAAATAGGATCTACAGATACAAGCACAGTTGATCTATAAAATGTCATAGTAGTCCTTCCAAGAATATTTTTAGAGGAAAAGTCCTCAAAAGATTATTTAGCCTTCGACTTTATAGTCGTTTACAATATTACCTTTGACAACATGTTCTTCCATAATCATTTTCGCAACTTCAGCATTTACTCTCCCATAGGTCACTTTTTCAGTGCCAGGCAGAATTACTTGTACAACGGGTTCGAATGAATCAATCCCAATATTGCCTGTTTGCCGAATGATAATATTTTCTAAATGATTATGATCAACGAAATCTAGGATAGCTTTTAAAGTCTCTCGTGCGCCTGCTGCAATCCCAACTGTCCCCATGCCTACGACGATTTCAGTCTTGCCTGAAGTAGATTTTAACTCCTGTTTTCTTAATGCTTCTTCGCGAATTCTTTTTAATTCATCAAGCGATTTTATTACTGGCATCTTTTAATTCTCCTTTTAAGATTGTATTTCTTGTATGCTTTCTTCAAATAGTGATCGAATAAAGCGGATAACATCCGGTTCAGTAATTGAAATTCCTTCTAATTCTTTCTTTATATCCGCGTCATCGAAATAAAATTCTTTCCCATTCTTTTTCACAGAGAAAATCCAATTAACTTCTGGGGTTCCTAATTCCAACATTAGTAATGTGTCTGGGATGTTACCCAAGGGCATTCTGTCAATGTGGCTGTGTTGAAATTGTGCTAAAACCTCGGTGCCTTTTCCTAATTCTGACTTAATTTCAAATTCACCGTTGCACATCTCAGCTGCTAATTTGAGAAGTGGGATTCCTAATCCAACTTTTCGTTCGGTCCGACTGGTTACAAAGGGGTCCGTTATTCGTTTCACCATGTCGGCGTTCATACCTTTGCCGTTGTCAACCACTTTAATGCTTAGTGTATCCTTATTTGTGTTTTCTTCAATAGAAATAATGATTTTTTCTGCGCCGGCAGAGACACTGTTCGCTGCAATATCAAGAATATGCAGGGTGAGCTCTCTCAACTAATTCGCCTCACTCTTTTGCAAATCTTGAACCAGTTTTGGGAACTTATTAGGCTGTACACGTCCGTAGATTGTGTCATCAATAACAACAACTGGTGCTTGGCTGCAGGCTCCAACACACCGACAATTTTCTAATGTTATAAGCCCATCAGGAGTTGTTTGTCCAGGTTCTATACCTAAAATCTGTTTAGCTTTCTCAATTATTTGGGGAATTCCACCAACATAACAAGCAGTTCCAAGGCAGAATTTTATAGTATGTTTTCCGCGTGGTGTTGTAGTAAAAAATGAGTAAAAAGATACAACGCCATGTACTTTACTAATGGGGACACCTAAATTTTCCGCAACATAAGCCTGAATTGGTTTTGATATAAATCCAATTTTTTCCTGGATTAGATTTAAAATTACCATTGTTGCGCCATTCAGATCTTTGTTTTCTTCAAGTATTGCATCAATTATTGCTTTCTGTTCGGGAATATCCAATGGATCAATCGTTTTGATTATATCTGACATTTTCCTATAATTCTCCTGAAGTACTTTATCTTACGCCTTTATTTAATTGTGAAAATTACCACAAGAAGTTTACTCATTATTTCGATTTTGGTCAATATGGGTTGCCATATCCATAAAACATTAGCTTCGTTTCTTAACAACATATGATCTTTTATCAATTTTATGTAAGGCTTTCTTTATTTCTAAAACAGTAGGTTTTTCAATATCAAAATAATTCGCTCCAAGAAAATCAAGCAAATAGTGAACATCACCACTTTGAATAATGTTATATCCTTTAATTTGCGGGAATCGATCGATACATTCAACAATGGATAAATGTCTCGAGATTTCAAGTGCATCGAATTTTAAGTCAGGCGGAATAAAACCTAAATGTGAGATGATTCCATAAGCTTCTCGATTAACATGTGCTGGAATAAATAGCCCACCAAGGTTAGTTACAATTTCAAAGGCTTTATCAATGGATAGTTTGGCAGAGGTTATTAAGAGACGTTCTTCTCTTCTTATAAACTCGCCCTCATCGTCAACGACAAATTGCTCTCCCAAGTATTCGATGTTGTTTTTCATGTCGGGTAGTTTACTATCAACAATTTTTTGCAGTTCATCAAGTTGGTCAAGAGTGTCAAAGAGGCAAATACTGTGAATTTCTTCCTCTGTTTGCAACTCCATGCCTGGTAACACAGTCAGACCTGATCCTTTTGCAGCTTGAATAACAGCACTTGCGTTATAGCTAGCATTATGATCTGTAATTGCGATTAAGTTGATGCCTTGAGAGATTGCTTCTTGGACAATGAGCGGCGGAATCATTTCGATTCCTGCACATGGTGACAGCACGGTGTGAATATGTAATTCAGCGCGGTATTGCTTCACTATTCTCCTGTATGGAGTTTAGGTTCCTCTAAGTCCCATCTCCCATAATTGTCCAACAATCTGAAATGTAGGATGGATACTAAGGAGTAGCACAATACCTTCATCATTTGCTTTCGCAATTGTATCCTCATCAGGCATGGCATTTTCAGTGATGATGATCGCAGATAAGTCCAGTAATGAAGCGACTGCAATAATATTACTATGGGACATCAAGGTGATCCATACACCCCTGCTTTTTGCGCCTGTCATTACACAACTTAACAAATCAGATGCATAACCTGATTCTACATTTATGGAGTAAAAGTCATTTTCTCTTGTTAGTAATTTAAGGTGTAAATTATCAATTATTTCTTGAAGGTTCATTTATTCTCACCATAAGATTGTTGATTCGTTACTTGTCTATCAAGATGCATCACCATGAATAAATTGGTTCCCCGTTCCTTTGATGAGATCAACTTCATTTCATTAACGCATCTTTTAATATTTACCAACCCCATCCCAGCGCCAAATCCCATTTCGCGGACTTTTTCAGTCGCGGTTGAATAACCAGGTTGCATAGCTTTTTCAACATCATCAATGCCAGGTCCCTCATCATAGGCTTCCATTGTGATCTTGTGAGGTTCGATTTCAATTCTGAGCGTCCCACCTTTGTCTGTGTGAATAATCAGGTTCATCTCTGCTTCATACACAGCAATACCGCAGCGCCTTGCAGTTTGTGGGTCTGCACCTAATCTTAATAAAGCTTTCTTTATGTGGTTTGAGGCAGCACCACCATGAGTGAAGTCATCTTTTTTAATATTGTATCTTAGGATAAGGCTAGTTCTATCAGAGTTGATGTCTTCAAATAGGTGAGATGCCCGGTATCTTATCAATTCTTCAGCCTGGTAATCTCGCTGTAAAGCTTTTAAAAGACCATTGGTGATGTCACCTTTAGTAAGGATCCCAGCTAATTTCTTGTTGCTATCCAAGACTGGTAAGCGGCCAACCTTGGTTTTAACAAATAACCTTAGTGCTTCTACAACTGGATCAAAAGTATTAATAGTTATTAGTTTATCCGACATGTAATCAGCAACAGTTAGATCGATCCGCCCATCTCTTAAGCAGCGGATCAAATCTTCAATAGACAATAAACCTACTAATGTGTCGCCAAGTTTTACTGGAGCACCTGAAATTCTTTCTTTTTGAAAACTATCTAAGGCTGCCTTCATCGTCATCTCAGGGGATAACGTGAAAACATTAGTTGTCATTACCTCCTCAATGCGGAGTTCATAGGCAAGTTCTTCTACGCGGGTAATACTTTCCGCGTCTGCGTCTGAGATTACAGGATATCTGGAAGCCATTGATTAATACTTTTAGTCTTGGTCAAAAGGATGATTCATTGCCATTTCTAAACTGGGAAGGCCAGCTTGCATTAGTCGTCCGCTTAGTTCGTATAGGCCTAAAGGAGAGGTTATCAATGGCACTTCTTCCGCTGCCGCTAAATCTATTGTTTCTACTGCAGGCATTTTCCCCCTGACAAAGACAATCGCCCGAATATCTGCAATTAGGGCAGTTCGAACAACCTGTGGATTACATAAACCAGTCAATAAAACAGCTTCAGGTTGAATCGAAGCTAACACATCACTCATTAAATCAGCCCCAAATGCGCCCTTGGCTTCAGTTTCTAAATCGATGCCTGGAGTAAGTAAAACACCATTAGAAATATCAAGAATATCTTTTATCTTCATTATTGATTACCTTTTTGTTTATTTTCATCCCTTAATTTTATCGTATTATTATTGCATGATATACTTCAAAATTCAAAAGATCTAATTGATTGGACAATTTTACTATGAAAGAAGTAATTAAAAGTGTCAAGGGAACAAGAGATTTTTTTCCCAAAGAAATGGCAGTCCGGCGATGGTTGATTGATCACATGCGGCAAGTGTCAACACAGTTTGGTTTTCAAGAATACGAAGGTCCATGTATTGAAACGATAGACTTATATGCCGCCAAATCTGGTGATGAATTGGTAAAGGAACAATCTTTCGTGTTCCCAGATCGTAGTGGAGAATTATTAGCTTTACGTCCCGAATTAACACCCACACTAGCAAGGATGATAGCAAGTAAGCAGAATGAATTGGTTTTTCCACTGCGCTGGTGGTCATTTGGTCCTTTTTGGCGATATGAACGGCCTCAGAAAGGTAGGAGTCGGGAGTTTTATCAATGGAATGTTGACTTAATTGGCACAGACAGCATTCAAGCAGATGCAGAAGTTATCGCTGTGATTTGTGAATTTTTAAAAAGCATTGGCTTAATTCCTGAACAAGTAAAAATTCTTGTCAATAACCGAAGGTTAATGGATGCTTGTTTAGATGATCTCGGGTTCACTACTGATCAAAAACCTTCGATTCACAAATTAATTGACCGTATTGATAAAATGTCTTCTAACACATGGGAGCAATATGCTGTTGACATTAATATCAATCCTCAACAATTAAAAGATTTAAAAAATATTCTTAATGATGATTTGATGTGGGAAAAGTCTGAAGAATTGGTTGAATTAATTGAATCATTGAAGTGGCTTGGCTTTTCAGAATATATTCAATTTGATCCAAAAATTGTTAGGGGTTTAGACTATTACACTGGTACTGTGTTTGAAGCCAAGGAGATGACTGGAAATTTCAGGGCGATCTGTGGTGGTGGGCGGTATGATAATCTAGTAGCTGATGTTGGAGGATCTCCATTGACAGGTGTTGGATTTGCAATGGGTGATGTGGTAATTCAACTCGTATTAGAGTCACTCGGATTAATCCCTCAAACAATTAATCAACCGAATTCGGTTTTTGTAACGATCTTTGATGGGGAATGTATGCCTTTCTCATACCAGATTGCAAACTTACTTAGAGAATCAGGAATGAATGTGATTTTGAACCCAGGCATTGAAAAATTAAATAAGCAATTTAAATACGCAGACCGACTCGGTGTAAATTTTGTCATTGTTGTTGGTCCAGATGAAATTCGAGAAAGTACCGTAACTATTAGAAATTTAGATAAACATAATCAATTTACAGTTGTGATAAAAGAAGCGGTTGAATTTCTTTCTGGTTTGCTTGCAGGTGATTAAAGACTGTGATAAAATCTTCTTTTGATTATGGTGCCTGTAGCTCAACGGCAGAGCGCCTCACTGTGGATGAGGAGGTTGAGGGTTCGAAACCGTCCAGGCACCCTTGACGCTCGATACATCGAGTGTTTTTTATCAAATAACAATAATTGGAATAAGCTTAGATAGAAAAGAGTAAACTTTTTTTACTAGACAGCGAGCCTGGATTTGGTGCGAGCCGGGTAAAGGGAAAAAGGTTGAAAATCATTCTGGAGCTGCAATCTGAACACTTTTGAGTAATTAAGAACGCCGGAATCACAAACCGTTAAATTTGTGCAGAACAAAAACTTTGATAGTTGAGTATCCGAATGAGAGCCTAAAACTTTAGGAAGCAGGGTGGTACCGCGAGAATAAACTCGTCCCTGGTATGGGATGAGTTTTTTATTGGAGGTTGTATGTTTAAGTCTGTATCATCAAAATTAAATGTAACCGTGATGGAAGAAGCTATGCTGCGCTTTTGGAAGAATAATGATATCTTCCAAAAATCAATGGAACAGCGTCAAGACTGCCCTCAATATGTGTTTTATGAAGGTCCACCGACTGCAAATGGCAAACCTGGCATACATCATGTATTAGCCCGTGCTTTTAAGGATATGTTTCCTCGTTACAAATCGATGCAGGGTTTCTTTGTGGACCGTCGAGGTGGATGGGATACGCACGGCTTACCTGTAGAAATTGAAGTAGAAAAGAAACTTGGTTTTACAAATAAAAATCAAATCGAAACTTATGGGATTGAAGCTTTCAATGCATTATGCCGCGAATCTGCGTTTGAAAGAATCCAGGATTGGGAAAGGTTAAGCGAACGAATTGCGTTTTGGGTTGATTTTGATCGTGCTTATGTTACTTATACAAATGACTATATTGAGTCTGTTTGGTGGTTGTTAAAATCAATTTGGGACAATGAGCTTTTATACCAGGGATTTAAGGTTGTGCCTTACTGTCCTAGATGTGGAACGCCATTATCTGATCACGAAGTTGCCCAAGGTTATCAAGATACGGATGACCCTTCTGTTTATGTAAGAATGCCTTTGGTCGATGAACCCAACACATATTTACTAGTTTGGACTACCACACCATGGACACTTCCAGGAAACGTTGCGGTAGCGGTTCATCCTGATGTAGATTATGTGACAGTATCGACAGGAGAAGATGATTACAGTGAGAAACTAATCTTGGCCAAGGCTTTAGTGGATAAGGTTTTTAAAGATTCAGATCTAAAAATTCATAAAACTATGAAAGGCAAAACTCTTAAAGGTAAACGCTATGCACCTTTGTTTACATTTATGCCTCCTGAAAAGCCAGCACATTTTGTGGTTGCCGCAGATTTCGTCACGACATCAGATGGTACCGGATTGGTTCATATCGCGCCAGCTTTTGGCGCAGATGACATGCAGATGGCAAATATATACAATTTACCGGTTTTGATGAGCGTCAATGACGAAGGAAAATTTAAATCTGAAGTACGTCCATGGGCTGGAAAATTTGTCAAAGATGCAGACCCACTCATCATTCAAGATTTGAAAGATCGTGGATTGTTGTTCAAGGTCGAAAAATATACTCATAGTTATCCATTCTGTTGGCGATGTGATACCCCATTGTTATATTATGCACGCCCTACTTGGTTTATTCGCACAAGTGCAAAGAAAGATCGCTTGGTGGCTTTAAACAAGGAAATTAATTGGATCCCAGATCATATTAAAAATGGCAGGTTTGGAAATTGGCTCGAAAACAACATTGATTGGGCGCTTGGAAGAGATAGATATTGGGGAACCCCGCTTCCTGTTTGGGAGTGTGACAGTTGCGGTAACCAGGTGTGTATTGGTTCAGTGGATGAGCTAAGTAATTTTGCTGGTAGAGACCTTTCTGGAATGGATTTACACCGGCCATTCATTGATAAGGTTACTTTTAGCTGTCCTAATTGTCAAAAAGGCACAATGTCAAGGGTCAAGGAATTAATAGATGTTTGGTTTGATTCGGGTTCAATGCCGGTTGGCCAATGGCATTACCCATTCGAAAATATTGAAAAATTTGAATCTCAATTCCCGGCTGACTTTATTTGCGAGGCTGTAGACCAGACCAGGGGATGGTTTTATTCATTACTTGCCATTAGCACATTAGTATTTGACAGCATTTGTTTTAAGAATGTGATTTGTTTAGGTCTGATTTTAGACGAAAATGGCCAAAAGATGTCTAAATCAAAGGGTAATGTAGTTGATCCTTGGGATGTTATAAACTTACATGGTGCAGATGCAGTAAGATGGTATTTATATACTTCCAGCCCGCCATCAAACGAAAGACGTTTCAGTAATGACTTGGTTGGTGAGGTTATTCGAAACTTTACACTGACATTGTGGAATACCTACTCATTTTTTGTGACCTACGCCAATTTGGATTCGTGGTCACCTGATAATCGAATCATTCCGCAATTCAGTTCCCTAGATAATTGGATGCTTTCATCGTTAAACGCATTAGTTAGAGATGTAACAAATGCTTATGAAACTTATGATGTTTTAGACGCCACAAGGCCTATTGAACAGTTCGTTGATCAACTCTCTAATTGGTATCTACGACGTTCGAGAAGGCGTTTCTGGAAGAGCGAGTCCGACGCAGATAAAGCTGCAGCTTATTACACCCTATACCAAGCGCTTACCACAATATCTAAGTTACTAGCTCCAACGATGCCATTTATTGCCGAGGAATTACATCAAAATTTGGTTCGATCTGTAGATTCAGAAGCTCCAATATCTGTTCATTTGTCTGATTGGCCAACCTATGACGAAAGTTTAATTGACGAAAAACTAAATCGTGATATGTTAACCGTGATGCGTTTGGTCTCATTGGGTCACTCGGCCAGAAACAAATCTAATATCAAAGTACGACAACCCCTTGCTGAGGTTGCCTTTGCTGTTGGGAATGTCGATGATCAAGGCGTCATTGAAAGATACAAAGAATTGCTGATGGATGAACTAAATGTAAAATCTGTCAGAGTATTAGGCAGTGCATCTGAGGCAGTGTCATTCACATTAAACCCATTACCAAAACAACTAGGACAAAAATATAAATCTCTTTATCCTGAAATACGAAATGCAATTTTGCATTTGCCGGCTGATGAAACCGCAAGGAAATTACTAGATGGTTTATCCGTTGTTGTTAATATTAATGGTAAGTACTATGAAATATTGCCTGAGGAGGTTGAAGTTCATACAGATTCCAAATCTGGCTTTGAGGTAGT
>Ga0209723_1000781_pt1 | contig 55830 bp, 44 predicted proteins | sample BiotimSIPDNA_2_FD_185750 | JGI IMG/M metagenome (GOLD analysis project Ga0209723, IMG submission 185750) | Anaerobic biogas reactor microbial communites from Washington, USA - Biogas_R2 time_0 SIP DNA (SPAdes) (version 2) | ecosystem: Engineered > Bioreactor > Anaerobic > Unclassified | place... | reverse complement strand
CGGCGCAGATTTTACCTATACCGTTACCATGGTGGCTCATGATCTTGAGTTTGGTGTGGGGTACTGCTATCAGTTTCGTCCAATCAGTTTGCTGCCGGTAAGAATCGATCCTCTGACAGTAAATATCACAGGCAATGATGGCCACACAGCCGATATAACTGATAATCTGCTTGTCTGGGAGATGCTATCAAAAGGAGAGCGGCTTCAGAAGGGAAGCACCAGGACCCTCAAGTGGACCGCGGAATTGATAGATGACGTAACCGGAGCTGTAAGAGGAGTTTCAGAAAAGCCGGCAGTAAAAAAAATGAATATTGTCTCTTTAAGAAATGGCTCACAGACACTATTGCGCGGGAGTCCGGTTTTGGAAGATGAAACCGCATTACGCGTATTTGACAACTCAGGCAGACTGCTTTGTAAAAGTAAAATTCCAGCGGGAAATACCTGCTGGCAGGTGAGGGTGCCGAATGTTTTAGCGGCAGGGGTTGTTTTAGTTGTAATAGAGAAAAATGGTGCTGCTCTCTGCAGTGATGCAGTGATGGTCAGGTAGTCAGGGAAGAAGTTTGTCCCTGGTTATTTGTTTACCCTGGCCCGGTTCACCGGGCTGTTTTTCTTCAGAGGCGGTATTGAAACGCAGAGAGGTAGACGCAATTCGCCCTGATCCGGGTGCATAAGTTAGGTTTTACTCACCTCTGCGTTTTTTACTCTGCGAAAATTTGCGAACTCTACCGTTAATAATCCGGCCCTTTATTCCTGAATTATTACTCTGTAAAGCCGTTTACCATAGTTAAACTTCATACGTTATGTCTGAGCCATTCTAACCTAACTCATAATATACCTGTTTAGCATTGTGGGTTTGTAAGGCCGGCCCACCGGTCAAAGATATACCCCCCCCTATATAAATAACATGGCATCATATAGTTTTGATATATAAAAATGATATGATACACAAGGGTCTTCAGTTGACCACACTGACGTAACTCGAATAATAACAACGAGTTAAACTGCCACAAGAAAGCCGGCACGGTTTTTGTTTAAGCGGTTGTGTGTAAAAACATAACCTTAGGAGGATTCAGATGTTTAAAAGGATGATGGTGGCAGTGGTTGTGACAGGGCTGGTGATGAGTGCTTTTGGGCAGGAGTTACCAGAAGAAAAAAAAACGGGTGGTGCGGGGTGTTTTGAGATCGGGTTTACATCGCTGGACCTGGAACCGCTTGAGAAGGTTGTCAAGAAAGATCTCGACAAAGGTGGATTTGACTTCGACAGAAACATATTCTTCACCATTGGCGGACAAGGGTATTTCGGCCCGCACAGAAACGGGATAAGGCTGGGATGGGGTGGATGGGGCGGGTATAATTCCAAATTCAGTGCCATCTGGTCCGGGAGAGCAGACAGCGCTTATATTGACAGGGCAGGAGACACTCTTGTCGATTCGGTAATTCAGCTGCATACTCTCTTTGCGCACACCGGACTCATTTTGGAGCGTAGTTTCAGTTTGACAAAGAACCTGAATGTTTTTGCCGGTGGCATGATCGGAGGCGGGATCATGGCTGCTATTGCGGACAGACGTTCCTCCAAGGGCGCTTTCAGAGAAATTGATAATGATTATGACTATGATGATGACGATGACGACAGTTTGAAATTTGAAGGTGAATTTCTAAGCGGGACCAGTGCTGCACTGGCTCCACTCTTTGCTTTTGATCTCCATGGAGGGCTGACCTATTCTGTGACAAACTGGATGCATCTAGGTATAGATGCTTCTGCGGTTTGTTACTATTCCAATACCGGCTTTGGCTATAAGTACGGGAATTTTATGACTGTAAATCCGGGTGTCCGCGTGAGGGTTATCTTTGGAAACGTGGTATAAGGATCTGTTACAACTTTCAGGTCAGGAGTTTTAAAATGGAACTGAATAAAATGTGTGCGATTACGATTTTTCTTCTTCTGTCTGCAATTGCAGGTGTAAACGGTGAAGAGACAGCGCCGGTTGATACCGGTAATACAGCTGAGGTCAGGGACAGTGTAAAAGAAGTTTCAGGGTTTGCCGGAGCAGTTGACACAAGAAAGCTCAGTAAGGATGAACTTGAAGAGCTTGAGGACAGGCGTGAGGACAGTCTTGAGGCATACGAGGACAGTCTTGAAGATGCCAGGGAGGACAGCATTGAAGCTGCTGAAGAAATGCTTGACACTGTCGATGCATCCGAGCTGGCATTAAAGATAAGTAACGGAATTGGAGCATTTACCCGATATGTGTCAAAATCAAGAGCTCAGGGTTATGGCGGCGGTGTGGTGATACAACCTTTACTTATGGGACTTAAAATGAAGCCGGTATACGAGCTCGCTCACAATGACCGGATTTTAAAGACATGGACCTTCCCGGAGCTTACTGAAGGCTATGAGCCGGTGCTTGCGACAGGAGCTCTGGTTTACGGAGGAGTAGGCAGGGGACTCAGAGTTGGTGTTGGTGGCTGGGGTGCTGAGACCTTTTTTGGAAGCAGGGAGGAGAAATCGGATTCTCTTATGGTTCTGAAGGTGGCGACTCTTTATGGAGGATTACTGCTGGAAAAAGTGTTTTTACGCAATAATCTGAATATCTTTGCGGGTGGAATGCTTGGCGGAGGCAAGATAAAGGTTGATAGAGGATACCAGAGCTCTGATGCATTCAAAACGGTCTGGGACCTGGAGGAGGGTAAAACAGAAAGAGCTGAGGCTGTAATTGCCGGATTGGAGATCCACAGCGGGCTTACAGTAACGGTTCTTCCCTGGATGCATATCGGTGGAGATTTAAACGGTCTGGTAATGTTTTCTGTAAATGGTTTTGGAACAGGAAACGGATTCATTACAGCCAACCCCGGTGTACGCCTGAGAATTACCCTCGGGAACCTGGGATGAACCAGTTTATTTGTGCGGTGATGCGCGTGTTAAGATGAGTTTTGAGAGCCTCTGCTCATCCTGCACGCCTATTGGGAGCGGTATGCTCCGCTCAATACTCATAAACGGGTTGTAGAAGCGGGAAAATATAGATGGGTGATGGACTTTTAGGTTTACTTCTATACCTTGGGAGCTGGCTTTCTCCTGAAGCGGAGAGAGCCAGCATTGACACCCGTTTTAACAAATTTATCAACAACCAGAATGTCAGTTTAACCTGTCAGATGGACATAGCCTGGAACAGACGGCTGGAGCAGCTTGTTGATGCCGGGATTCCGCTGAGGTTCAGAATTATCACATTTACCGATAAATCAGACACATCTCTTTTTTACCGGTCCCTTTATTTCGATGTTGTAAAATACACTTATACATTCATAGATTCTTCAGAGCTTAAAGTCACAAAATCTGATTCTTATCCGCTTGTACACCTCGCTTTACGTGATTTCTGCAGATGGGAGGTGGTGATTCCGGAGAATGCATCAAGCTGCCGTATTGAGGTGCAGATTCTTCCAAGCAGGGCCGAGCAACTCAATCGAATAGTTGACATGAGCAGAATCTGGGGAAGGCAGAAGGTGTACCTCCGCTTTGATCCGCAGGAGAAGATCAGACGTAAACCGAATAAACGAAAGTAAAGGGAGAGATGTTCCGATTCTTCAAAAACCTGGAGATAGAGTGGAAGATACTTCTTCTGGCGGCTTTTGTGCTGACGGCAGTTGTAATTCCTGTACAGAAATTCTATGCGGCCAAGCTCAAAAGCACACTGGAACAGAGCATAGACCACGGCCTTGAGCCGCTTATGCGCGGGGTGCTCGATATTGCCCCTGATTCACTCAGAAACCAGATATCAGCCAGCCTCAGCAGAAACCGTCAGTGGCAGGCCCTTGCTCCGATAATTGTGGATGAGCAGAATAAAGCGATGTTGTTTTTTTCAGTGACGCTTTCAGTTTTGCTTCTGTTTCTGGCGTTCTGGTCTCTGAAGCGCCTGACACGTCCCCTGCGTGATCTGGCGTCAAGTGCCGGTGCGATCGGTAAAGGTGTGGTCGTAAAGATCAGGACCGGATCGGGCGGCGCGCTGGGAAAACTTGAAGATTCGATGTTGCGGATGCAGGAAGAGCTTATAAAACACAGGGAGCGGGCCCATGCAAGGGGAATGGAAACTGCATGGAGGGATATAGCAAGAGTGATGGCTCATGAGATAAAGAACCCGCTTACCCCGATTCAGCTTACACTGGATAGAGTTCAGGAAAAGGTGGATAACGGCACTATGCTGACAAAGGAAGAAATAGAAAAGCTGCTTGGACGCATCGGGACCCAGGTTGATAATCTCGAGAGGCTGGTAAACGATTTCAGGAGTTTTTCAAGAGAACCCGAGCCGCAGATAAGGGCTATTTCTCTTAAGGATTACGCACAAGCTTCGGTTTCGGGGCTTCAGGATTCGCTTGTGTTTACCTTTACAGGTGATGCGATTGTCGAAGCTGATCCTTACCTTTTAAACAGGGTGCTGCTTAATATCTGGAAAAACAGCCTTGAGGCAGGTGCTGCCAAAGTAGATACGGTAATTGAATGTCAGGAGGAATCAGTTGTGATGAGGATAACCGACAATGGCCCCGGCATCCCTGAGGAGAACCTGCAGAGTGTTTGGATCCCCTATGTAACAACCAAAAAAGGCGGGACCGGTCTTGGGCTGCCTGTGGTCAGAAGACTTCTTGAATCCATGAATGCTTCTATTGAACTGGAATCGAGAACCGGCCCCGATAAACACGGACTTACTATGATAGTTACATTCAGAAAAACCGCGATGGAATCTACAGAAAAGAACTCCGGGAGGGCTGAAACTTGAGCGAACAGGAAAAGCTGAGAATACTCATTGCCGATGATGAAGAGGAGATCAGGGAGACACTTCGGGAGATCTTTACTGAAGATGGTTATGAAGTGACTGCTGCCGACGGGGAGAACTCTGTGCTTCAGGGAATAAGGGCAGGTTCAGATCTGGCTCTGATAGATATAAAGCTCGGGGAGGATAACGGGATAGAAGTGCTTCGTAAAATTAAACAGCAGTTTCCTCAAATTCCGGTGATTATGATAACAGGCTTTGGAACAGTATCGCTTGCCAAGGAAGCCTTTAAAATAGGGGCACACGATTTCCTGGAAAAACCACTCAGACTTATACAGGTGAGAACAAGTGTACGTAATGCACTGGAGGGGGTTATGCTGCGTAAGCAGCTTCGCAGGAATGCCGGGGGAGTCGTAAAACCAGTCATAGTTTCAGAGTCGCTTAAGAGAATCTACGAGCAGGCGGCACGACTTGCATATATAAAAGAACCCGTTGTTGTGAATGGACCGTCCGGATCAGGGAAAGATCTGGTAGCGCGTTTTCTGCACTTTGAGGGTCCGCGCGCCCAGAATCCTTTTATTGTTACAAATGCAGCATCGCTTCCTCCGACCCTTGCCGAGGATGAACTTTTCGGGCATGAGAAGGGTGCATATACAGGGGCAGACAGGTTGAGAGAAGGCTGCTTTGAGCAGGCCAATGGAGGAACGCTCTTTCTCGATGAGATCGGGGATATGGACCTCAATATTCAGGCTAAGCTTCTGCGGGTGCTTGAGACAGGAGAATTTAAGCGGCTTGGAAGTTCATCGAGAATGAAGGTTGACGTGCGTCTTGTATGCGCTACCCATAAAGACCTTGAGGAACTGGTGAAGCAGGGAAAGTTCCGAAATGACCTTTGGTACCGTATAAACGCTTTTGTACTGAAAGTGCCTGGACTCGACAAAAGAAAAGAAGACATAGCTCCTCTGGCGGAGCACTTTTTGCGGCTCATGTGTGAGGAGCTGGGAATAGAGAAAAAATTCAGCCCTGCAGTTTTAGAAGAACTCTCTAAAATGGAGTTCCCGGGCAATATCAGGGAGCTTAAACATCTGGTCGCCCGTCTTGCAGTATATACCGATAATGTAGAAATACGTGTTGAAGATATTCCTGGCCGTTCCGGAAATATCAATCCTGTGCAGGGTACAGTAGAACAGTCTGAGAGCGGAATAGTCGATTTCAAGGCCGCGAAAATCAGTTTCGAACGTGATTATTTGCGTAAAGCTCTGAGAGCAAGCGGCGGAAATATTACTGCTGCGGCAAGGGCAATCGGGATGGCACAGTCGAATCTTTCACGTAAACTTAAAGAGCTTGATATTAAAATTGATTAAAGGGTACCTCAAAAAATTCAGTTTTCAAGTGTGGTTGAGCGATGTACTCTAAAGATGGTTTTCACAGGGATCAAGTTTCCTGAACCGGTGCATGTACCCGCAACTTACTTACCGTATGATTTGACATCTCTGTAACCTGGAAGTCATAACCATTCCATGAAAAGCGGTCGCCGGTTTTGGGCACATGCCCCAGCATCATCATTGAGAACCCCGAAATAGTGCCATATCGCTGCTCCTCGGGCATATCGCTTACGTTGAAATGGACCTTGAACTCCTGAATCGGTAAAGACCCGTCGATAATCCAGTATCCGTCAATTTCCTTGCTTATTGCCGGCACTCTCGGTTCTTCCTCTGCGGGGAGCTCTCCTACAATTGCCTGAAGAAGATCGATGGGGGTGATAATTCCTGAGAACCCTCCGTACTCATCGATTACGACAGCAAAATGCAGCGGGTGGCGCCTGAAAAGTTCCAGTACCTTCAGAATGGGCATGTGTTCTGGAATGTAGAGAGGGGAGTGGAGATATCTCTCAAGTTTCATCTGTGAGGGGTTGGCGGCAAATTTTAGCAGGTCACGGGCATTTATTATGCCCACAATCACATCGGGGTCTTCCCGCACAACCGGGTAGCGGGAGTGAGGTGTCTCTTTTATCGATTTCAGGTTCTCCTCGAAAGAGTCTACGGTGTCAAGCCAGATTACCTCGGTCCGCGGTGTCATGATAGAGTGTGCCTGTCTGTCACCGAATTCAAAAACTCTGGTGATCATCCGCTGCTCATCGGGCTCGACCAGTCCTGCCTTTGTTCCCATGTCAATGGCATTTGTAATCTCCTCCTGGGTTATAAGTGGGGTAGTGGAGGTGCGTGCCCTGAGGAAATGGAGAGCGGTATCGGTAGAGAAACTTAAAAGTTTAATAAAGGGTGTTGCAACAGTTGAGATAAAATTCATCGGACGGGAGATAACCACAGAGATCTGCTCCGGGTCTCTTAATGCCAGACGCTTTGGGACCAGTTCTCCGAGGATGAGAGTAAAATAACTGATACCTACTACTACAAGTACCAGGGATATGGACTCTGAGTAGGGGGCAAGCGGTTTGATATTGATTATCAGCGACTGGAGTTGCCAGGCGATGGTTGCCCCGCCGAATGCGCCGGTAAGGACACCGATTGTAGTGATCCCTACCTGTATTGAGGAGAGAAAGCGCGTTGGTGATGTGGCCAGCTCAAGAGCAGCCTTTGCTCCTGCGCTACCCTTTTTGGCTTTCTGCTGAAGCCGCGGTTTGCGAGCAGAGATTATGGCTATCTCCGACATCGCAAAAAAGCCGTTAAAGAGAATGAGAACAAAAATTATTACCAGCTCTGCCCAGATGTTTTCCATACCCTCGGCTTTAAAGAGCAAGAGGTATTCCGGAAATGAGTTAAGCCATTAAAATCCTTTTTTCATGGAGAGTATTTTTAGTGCAGCGGAATTCTGGATATTTCCGCGCATAACCGCCTCAGTATTCATGCAGGGTCCGCTCCTTGGGCTGTTTTGATCAATCAGGAGGCTGCCGTCATTCTGAAACCGTATATGTCCTCCATCTAAACAGCTCCCCAGATCAAGGAAATCAAGCCAATGTCTGGCTGCAAAAGTGAGGATAAAAGAGGTGGTATCGTTTCTTGACACCCTCGCCGGCGGGCCTTTCCTCAGCAGTGTAAAGGAGAAGCTGTTTAGCAAAAATGAAAATGCGTGAGAGGTATCATAGTTAAATATTCCACTAATATACATAGGGCAATTCTGAGAGCCGGCTCCCTTGGTATTGCGGGTTTCAAATCTTATACCTATGTAGTCAGCCTCGGGCAGACGGAAAGAGTCAAGAGCGGGTTGTGATTTTCCGGTGTGAAGGTCGAAAACAAAGGGACCCTCTAGCGCCAGGGATCCGGAATCGCAGGTAAGACAGCTGTCATTATAACCTTCCAAAGCCTTTTGGCAGTCAAGATCAGAGAGGATAAACAGGATGCGTTGCGCGGTTATGTTCATAGAGTCTATCGAAAAGCTCAGGTTCCCGGCATCGGATATCTCGACCCCGGGCCGTTGTACGGGATGAGCGACTTTCTTTAAAAGGGCATTTTCCGATAGTCCGGTATCTGCCACTAAACACACTTTTACCGGTCCGCCCGGATTTCCGCTTCCTGTTGCACCGGCCAGTTCAGATGTGCCGCTGCAACGGAGAGCTGCGCTTATCAGTGCAGCTGAAAGTGTTAATATGAAAACGCTTCTCATTTTTTATTTTCTTTCTTGCGGGAGAGAGGGAAGAGCTGCATGTTAACCTGAAATACCTGCTCCGTGTCTTTCTGCTTTTGTCCAAATGCGAGTATTTCATCCCAGAATGCTTCCATTTTTCTCTTAAGCTCAGGATATGCCTCAGTGGGGATACCGAGCGTAACGCTCCGCAGGTCCCGTTCCCCTGAATCAAACCTGTCAACTGCTTCTTTGCCAAGTTTAATCATTTCTTTGGTGTATTTGGAAATTGCCAGAGACAGGACTTCCGAAGGCGTCTTTACTACCTGATCACTTAGAATCCACCGTTTCCCTTCGCGACGAATAAGAGATAGTTTCTGAAGCAGGCCTATTGCTTTTCCTATTTTGACAGGTGAAACAGCGGGAACAATCCGCCCGGCAATCCAGGAAGGATCATCCGGATAAGCACTGCAGGTGACAAGCTCTCTTACGACCGGCATGTACCAGTGCGAAAAGTACTCATAATGTTCCTTGCGAAGTTCTTTTGAAATAGAGCGATGGCGCGTGCTGATAATTCGCTGCAGAAGCTGGTCTTTTTCTTCACTGGTCTTTGCGTGATCGAATCTGATGATTGTTTGGAAATATTGTTTTTCTCTTTTGGATAGTTTAAGGCTTTCTGCCAGCATCGAGACCGCATCAGGAGAGATGTTAAGTTTACGGTCGCGTATAAGCTGAAGAAAGTTGGGGGAGCTTGAGCCGGCCATGCGGGCAATGGTGCGGTAGGAAAAGTCAGAGTCTCTTTCTTTGGATTTTTCGGCAAGTTCGATCAGAAAATGCCGGTAATCGATAAAGTCGAAAATTGAAACAGCTTTTTTCTCTTTCATGTTTTCTACCGCCTCTTCCTATTATACATCGAAAAAGAAGATATGGAAAGAAAAAAAATGACGTAAAAAAATTATACACATGAAATAGAAATAGGCAGTAAAACAAATATGATAAAAAAATATTTGAAATTAATAACATAAAAACTTATAATGTATTATACAGATAAAACTCAGACTCTTTCCTGGGAATTGCTATGGAAGACCTCTCAAAGTATAAGGCAGTTATCCTGTGCGGCGGTCAGGGGACACGGATACGGGGTGTTGCTGATAACCTGCCCAAGCCCCTCATCGATATTGGCGGCAAACCGATCCTTTGGCATATAATGAAGATCTACTCTTCTTATAATATCAACAAATTTGTACTCTGCCTTGGACACAAGGGAGAAGCAATTATCGACTATTTCGAGAATTTCCATGCCAGAAATAATGATTTCACCATGCGCATAGCTGATAAAGCCGGTAAACAGTTTTCCCTCGATGAAAAGGCTGACAGGTCGGTGGATAACTGGGAGATTACATTTGCCCTTACAGGTGAAGCCACCATGACTGGCGGACGCCTGAAGCGGATCCAAAAATACATTGACCAGGACGCTTTTTTCTGCACGTATGGTGACGGTGTCTCTGATGTAAACATAAAAGACCTTTACAGGTACCATAAGGAAAAAAACAGGACTGCCACTCTGACCGGTGTGCATCTTCCCACCACTTTTGGAGTAGTGGAAGCCGATAGTGATGGAATAATAACCTCTTTCAGGGAAAAACCGGTTTTGCCAGGTCTGATAAACGGCGGCTACTTTGTTTTTAAAGCGGAGATTTTTGATTATATCGACGATGACAGCACTGTTCTTGAGGAGATGCCTTTTAAGCGGCTCGCGAGAAAGTCACAAATTTCCATGTTCCCTCATGAGGGCTTCTGGCACTGCATGGATACCTATAAGGATTATATGGCGCTTAATTCCATGTGGAACGGCAAGGCGGCTCCATGGAAAATCTGGTAGAGAACTGGTTTGCGGAAGGATAAATAATGGCGCTTTTTGGCGGAATTTACAATAAAAAGAGAGCGTTTGTTACGGGGCATACCGGGTTCAAGGGCTCCTGGCTGAGTTTCTGGCTGTCAAAACTGGGAGCAGAGGTTACAGGGTATTCCCTTGAGCCATCATGCGATCCCAGCCACTTCGGGCTCCTCCAGATTGACATAAATTCTACTATGGGGGATATCTGCGATTCAGAGAAGCTGCAGTCAGCAGTTAAGAGTGCACAGCCGGAAATAATTTTTCATCTTGCGGCACAGCCCCTTGTGAGGGTGTCCTATGAGGATCCTGTAGGCACATATAGAAGTAATGTTATGGGTACTCTTCAGGTCTGTGAGGCTGCAAGGCGCTGCCCTTCAGTAAAGGCGATAGTTGCTATAACAACCGATAAAGTTTACCAAAACCGTGAATGGGAGTGGAGCTACCGGGAGATTGATCCTCTGGGGGGACACGACCCCTACAGCTCATCAAAAGCCTGCGCTGAGATACTCCTTGCAAGCTACCGCAGTTCCTATTTCAATCCTGCGGAGTTTGGGAAAACCCATGATGTGCTTCTTACGAGTGTGCGCGCTGGAAATGTGATCGGGGGCGGAGACTGGTCAAAGGACCGGCTGGTTCCCGACATGGTCAAGGCTGCGGCTGCGGGAGTAAAGACAATCATACGAAACCCCCATTCTACTCGTCCATGGCAGCATGTCCTGGAGTGCTTGAGCGGTTACCTCTGTGTCGGGCAGCAGCTTCTCTTAAGAAAGCAGCAATTTGCGACTGCTTTTAATTTCGGCTCGGCTCACAATGATGCTCTTTCGGTGGGTAAGCTGGTTGAGATGGCCGCAAAAGAGTGGCCGAAAATCGAGTGTGAATTTCTAAGCAATCATAAAGAACCCCATGAGGCATCAAGGCTTCACCTTGACTGCAGCAAGGCACATTCGCAGCTGAACTGGCTCCCTGTGTGGAACGTGGAGCAGGCAATGAAGAAAACTATTTCATGGTACCGTGATTATTACCAGTTCGGAAAAGTAAATACCGGTCTGGATCTGGACGGTTATATAAACGATGCAGCCGCAAAGGGTGCCGCATGGATATGAGAGTACTTGTTACCGGAGCAAACGGCTTTGTAGGAAAAAATCTGATCGGCAGATTAAGCACTATGCCCGGATTGTCAATTGTAGCAACGGACCTGCATGGTGACTTCTCAGGGGATAAAGCTGAATGTATCACCTACTTAAAAGGTGATCTTTCTGATCCGGAATTTATGGATTCACTCAGAAACCTGTTTTCTTTCGATGCAATAGTTCATCTTGCTGCTGTGCTGCCTCAGAACGAGGATGCCAAAACTGGTTCTACAGTGATGAATTTTAATTTCAATACGACATATTTACTGCTTGAAATCGCACGTATCTGTAAATCCAGGTTTCTTTTCCCGTCAACGGCACTCATTTATGGCAGCGAGAACAGGGCTCCATTTACGGAAGAAATGACTCCGGCTCCGGAAAATTCCTATGCCCTTTCCAAGCACATGAGTGAGGAATTGATTCGGCTTTACGCGCAAAAATATGATCTGAGCTCTGCAATTTTCAGAATTGGTGTCCTATACGGTGCAGGGCAGAAGGGAAACATGTTTATCCCCTCCATGGTTGAAAAAATTCTCAAAGGCGAAGAATTTTCCATGACCGGAGGAGAGCAGGTCCGCGATTTTATATACGTGACCGACTTAGTTGATCTTTTAAGTAAAGCACTGGGTGAGAAAAGTGATGTAAATGGAACGTTTAATGCAGGAAGCGGTACTGCTCAGTCAATCAAAGACGCCGCTCTTCTGATCGAATCTGCTGCAGGCAGAAAAGGACTGCTTAATATCGGGGCTCTTCCGTACCGTGAGAATGAAATCTGGAACTATTGTCTCGACAATAAGAAAGCATGTGCAGCTTTTGACTGGAAACCACAGGTCTCTCTCCAGGAGGGCCTGAGAAGAACTGTAGAAGCCGCAGAAAGTCAGACCGGAAAATAAAAAATGCTCTTTAACTCAGTAAATTTTCTGATCTTCTTTACAACAGTAGCAGTTGTTTACTTTATTTCCCCGCACAGGGCACGATGGGCGGTTCTGCTTGCGGCAAGCTATTTCTACTACATAACCTGGCAGCCTGTTTCCGCACTTCTGCTGATGTTCCTTACAGTTGTAGTTTATGCCGCAGGGTTATTGATAAACAAAATTGAAGGCAGAGCAAGAAGAAAACTGCTTTTTGCAGCAGGCATTATCACCGCGTTTTCTCCTCTTCTGTTTTTTAAGTATTCTAATTTTATTATTGAAAACATGAACCGGATATTCGCTCTGACTGGTTTTCAAAATTCGGTCTCACCGTTGAAACTTTTACTGCCGGTTGGAATCTCCTTCTTTACTTTCAAGCTTGCAAGCTATTTGATTGATGTATACAAGGGGAAAATAAAGCCGGAAAGGCACCCCGGGAAGTTTGCTCTTTATGTCTCATTTTTTCCGCAGATCCTGGCCGGGCCTATCGAGAGGGCCGGCAACTTTATTCCACAACTCGAAAAGAAAGTGTCTTTTGACCCGGAAAGGATCAGCAGCGGACTTAAACTTATTCTCTGGGGACTTTTTAAAAAGGTGGTCATCGCCGACCGGCTCTCTATGCTCGTAAACAGGGTTTATGACAGTCCGGCTGATTATACCGGCATGCCTCTTATTATCGCCACATATCTCTTTGCATTCCAGATATTCTGCGATTTTTCAGGGTATTCCGATATGGCAATCGGGGTTGCCAGAATACTCGGGTTTACTACAATAGAAAATTTCCGTCGTCCTTATTTCTCCAAGTCAATCTCTGAGTTCTGGCGCAGGTGGCATATTTCCCTGAGCTCCTGGTTCAGGGATTATGTTTACATTCCGCTTGGCGGCAGCCGCACAAAAATAGTGTTCTGGTGTTTCAATGTGCTCGTTGTCTTTCTGGTAAGCGGACTCTGGCACGGTTCCTACTGGACCTTTATTATATGGGGCGCACTGCATGGGGTGTACCTTATAGCTGGAAGGTTTACCTCCAAATGGCGCCAGATGGTCTGGGATAAAGTGCCTGCTGCGGAAAGCTCTTTTTTAAGAAAGTTTGTCAGTGTGTTTACGGTATTCAATCTGGTTGCATTTTCCTGGATATTTTTCCGAGCCTCAACTGTAAGCGGCGCTCTCCATATTGCCGGGAACCTCTTTTCGGGATTATCTGAGGGTCTGTCGGTTTACAGTATTGGAGAGCTTGTCGGAGCCGCATCTCTAATTGCATTGATGGAAGCTGTTCATCTTCTGCAGAGGAAAAGAAGTGTTATCGTTCAGCTTAAAGAGAAGCCGGTTCTATTGCGCTGGGCAGTTTACGCGGCGCTGATTATTGCGATAATCAACTTGAGGCCGGAATTCAAAGCACCATTTATTTACATGCAGTTCTGATAATAAAAATATGAAAAATTTTTTATTAAAGCTGTTTATGTTCCTTGTGGTCCTCCTGGCTCTTCAGGCAGTAATTTCGCTTGATTGGCAGATCTCTCCTGCTAAACTGGCGAGTAGCGGATGGTGTATGAACCTTTTTAATTTGGCGAGTGTCTCCATTCCTGACCCGGACTTCTATAATGCCGGCCCTGAGATAGCATTCATTCAGGAACACCTGAAGCCCCATCCTTCGATGGGTTTCTTATGGAAAGAGAATATTGATACCAGTGATGAGGTGGTGATTCAGTGGGGTGATGTTCCATCGGGGGCACTTTCTACAGATCGGTTCGGATTCGCGAATGTCCCTGAAGCAATCGAGCTATCAAAAACAGGACGCAAGGTCGATATCGTTGGTGTGGGGGCATCTTTTCTGGCAGGAGCGCAGGGACTCTTTCATGAATACTTCTGGATAAAGGACTATTTCTATTATAATATGGCTCAGAGTCGCTTTACTATTCCACAGTTCAACGCAGCCCTTTTGGAGACTGCTCTTCAGCTCAAACCCGACTGGGTGGTATATGAGCTCAATGAAGTATCGTTTGTAATGATTGACGATTACGAGAACTGGAAAAAATCCGGAATAAACTGGTTTACTTACCATTGCGGGAGCTGGTGCGGACCCGCGCTTAAGACCGGTTTTCCTCACGATCAGCTCAGGCGTTTTGCCAGGCCGCTGCACGGGGTCTACACCTCCCTTAACCGTAAACTTTTCAGGCCGTCGCTTGATCTAAAACCTGCTCAGAAAAAGAAACTGGTAGAGAAAACGATTAACTACATAAAAGAGGCACATGCCGCAGCCAGTGAAGCAGGCGCAGGGTTCATTCTTCTATGCATACCGGACAAGGGGCGGATGATTAACGGACCCTCACCGAAATATTACCTCTTTGAAGAGGTGATTCCGGCACTGAAGGGCACCGGGATAAACATTATTGATCTGCGTGAGCCCTTCTCTAAAGCTGATGACCCCAGACAGTTGTATTTCCAAATTGATAACCACTGGAACCGTCAAGGCATTTACATAGCGGCAAAAGAGGTTTTAAGTGTAATTAGAAATAAAGAGCTTTCTTTAAAAGAGTAATCTTATGATCAACAATAAAAAAGCATACCTGAACAGGTTAACAATGAGATCACTTTATTTGATTCCGGGTTTTCTAATGACCCTTGCCGTGTCTCTTTCTATCGCCGCAGAAGTTGAATTTAAAAGCAGTTATCTTTTTGATCTGCTTGTGACAAATAACTGGGAAATGGAGCTTTCATATGCTCAGCCGCTGTCTGAAAAGCTTAAGCTTAAAGGGATTGCTCAGTACCTTGGTGTAAATCAGGATGCAATCGGAGGAATCAGGCGGCTTGAGGCAGGGGTCGTGTCAGGTATGGGAGGAATAACCTGGATGACTCTGTGGGATCATGCGGTAGTTGACCTGGCGGCAGGAGTGGATCATGTGCCTGGATTTTCTGTCAAGCCAAGACTGGAACTGAAACTGGTAAACGCCATACCGCTGCCGACGAATGGTTTTTTATCCAGACCAAGATTGCAAACTGAAGGATGGTACCGGCACCGGATCTCAAATGCCGCTGCAGTCAAAAACCGCATCTCATCTAAAGGGTATTCTATTGACCTGACTGCTGGAATTTTGTCGAAAATTGATTTTGGAACGGCTTTCAGGCAGGAATGGCTCAAACCGCATAATGCTTTACTTGATACATCCTTGAAGGAACCGGTACCGGGTGGTGTTCCTTTCGATACCCTGAAGGAGAACCGTCTCAGCTCATTCTATGTTTATGGCGTTGTTAAAATATTTGAGGTTATCGATTTAGGGTATGCTTTCTCCTGGTCTGATGCGGATTTCAGCCGCAATGTTGTAACCAGCAGTACACCCGTGATAAAAAAAACCCGGTTTATCGGAACTGCCTATGAATACTTAAATTACCCTTATTCCGCTTTTCGTGATGCCATTGCGCATTCCCTTATTGTTGCTGCAGCGGTTCCTTTAGGGCAGAATCTGCGGCTTTCAGGTAAGGCTGCGGTTCCCCTGTATTCCAGAAGACAGGAATTTTCAGCTCCCGGTTTTATTCCTGCAGGGCAACCAGCTGATGTATACATGTTCTATTACGATCAGGAATATACCGCCCCTCTTACATTGAATACAAAACTGTTTGTGAGGATAAGTGATAACCTGTCAACTACTATTGATTATGAATACTTCAGTTTACCATATGGTGAGTGGCAGTATTTTTCGCAAGATAACAGCTATTCATACCATAAATTCGGAGCGGCAGTGAACCTGAACTTCTGAGCGGAGGAATAGGATGAGATTATTTAAACAGAAGAGAAATATTGCGATTGCGATAAGTATTCTTGTAAATGCATCGATCATTGCGGCCCAGGGCGACAACTGTTTAGATGAAGGGAATAAACTGATAAAGACCGGAAAGTTTAAAGATGCGGTCCGGATACTTGAAAAATGCGGTGATGATCCCGCATCATGGGAGCTCCTCGGTACGGCTTATTTCGAACTGAACTACATGGATGATGCCAAGGATTATCTGAAAAAGGCGATAGAGAAGGATCCGGACAACCTCACCCTCAAGGCCAGGTATGCGGACGCGTTTGCATACAATAAGGAGTTCAGCAAGGCGGTCGAGGAGTTCAGGGCACTGCTTGAGAAGAACCCTAACAGTATTGAAGTGAAAAAGGGGCTGGCGCAGGCTCTGGGGTGGAGCAAAAAGTATGATGAATCAATTGTTGTTTACAGGGAAATCGTTAAGGCTGATCCATCAGATTACGATTCCCGCATCCAGATTGCGGTGTTGACTAGCTGGAAAAAGAAGTTTCCCGAGGCAGTAGAAGAGTTCAGAGGCATTATTGGTTCAAAGCTGCCGAAAAAAGTGGAAATTGAAGCAAGGCTTAAAATGGCCGAAGTGATAAGCTGGCAGAAAAAGCTAGATGAATCAGTAGTTGAATACGATAAGATAATTGCCATGGCTCCTGAATCGGTGGATGCATACCTGGGGAAAGGAACTGTTCTTGAATGGAAAGGCGCATACAAGGATGCAAGAAAGCAGTATGAAAAGGCGCTTCAGATCGATTCACAGAATAAAGCCGTAAAAGGCAAACTTCAGCAGTTAATGTGGGTTAAATAAGGAGTTTACGGATGGAGAATCAGAAAGACCTTTTCGGAATCAAAAAGAATTTTCTCGCCCTGGCGCTTTTTATAGTGATTATTCTTGTTGCGGTGGACATTGTCCTGCGGATTTCTCCCGGAACGCTGAAACCGGAAAGGGGCGGAGGCGGTAAGATAAGCGCCGTAGGTCACCATCATCAGTTTAAAGACGGCTCATCGTATTACATTTACACCATCTTTGAAAATAACGGAGATGTCTATCAGTGCTGGTGGGATGAGAACGTTTGGAATCAGAAAAAAGTAACTAATTACAAATCCGCTCCGCTGGATCCGCAGTAGTCGTATTATGGAATCAACCCTTGAAATAGTAAAGCCACAGGCAGGCACCCCGGAACATCCTCTGGATAAGCTGCGAAGGCCAGGTGAACGGGAATTCCACAATTGTCTGCCGCATGCAGGTTTATGGCAGAAAATATGTATATGGGTTTTGTTTACCATAGGAATAGAAGCCGTTCTTTATTATGCTGACTGGTGGTTTACACCTGCGCACCGGAGAAATCTGGCATTTTTCATTTTCCTCTCTTTTGCGGTTTTTTATCAGGTTTTCCGTTCTGTAATCAATTGGTTCTACTTTCTTTTTATCAAAGGGACACCATTTATAGAGGCTCCGGCAGGCAAAACCGCAGATGTGTTTACAACCGCCATGCCCGGGGAGCCCTATGAGATGTTTGAAAAAACACTGACCGCAATAGCCGCGATCAGATATCCCCATGAATCTTATCTCCTTGATGGAGGTAATGATCCCAAACTCAAAGAGCTCTGCGCCCGCCTTGATGTAAACCATCTTGACTGCTCTAAAGTGAAAGGAGCCAAGGCAGGGAAAGTTAATTACGCGCTCTCCAGGTCCATTGGGGAATTTGTGCTGGTGATCGATCCCGATCATATTGCCGAACCGGATTTTCTCGACCGGGTTCTGGGGCAGTTCCAGGATCCTGAAGTAGGGTTTGTACAGGTAGTACAGGCATACTACAATCAGGATGAAAGCTTTGTAGCCAGGGCCGGAGCGGAACAGACCTACGGATTTTACGGTCCGACGATGATGGGAATGAACGGGCTGGAGACACCGGTTGTAATAGGCGCCAACTGCACTTTCCGCCGCGAAGCACTTAAGAGTATAAACGGGCACGCTGTCGATCTGGCAGAAGATCTGCTAACCGCAATGAGACTGCACGCCAAGGGATGGAAATCGGTTTATATTCCGGAAAGATTGTCTTTCGGGCTGAACCCAGCCGATCTTCACTCTTATTTCAAGCAGCAGCTCAAATGGAGCACAGGAATGTTCACGGTTTTCTTCAGGGATTATTTCCGCCATTTTAAAGATCTCAGATTCAACCAGAAACTTCACTATTTCTTTGCAGGTACCTACTATTTTGAAGGGCTTGCGAGTGCTATCACCTGTATACTTCCTGTTCTTTTTCTTTTCTTTGGATTATGGGCTGTAGAGATGGATTTCAGGGAGTTTCTTATCCATGTGACTCCTTATGCCCTGGTAACTTTTTCCATGGGGTGGTTTATCCAGCGCTGGTACCGGCATCCCTCAGAAAAGGGGTTCCTGTGGCGGGGAATGTTTCTGAAAAAGGGGACCTGGCCTATTTACCTTTTAAGCTTTCTCTATTTTGTAACCGGTACGAAAGTGCCCTATTTCCCGACACCTAAGACTGCTGAAAAGGGAGTGTTTACAAACCTTGTCCTGCCGCATCTTGCGGTGATTGTACTTTCTATCGCGGCAATTATCTACTGTCTACTGACATCGGTGCGGTTTGTAACCGGCACAAAACTGATGATTTTCTTTGCGCTGAGCAATATTGTGCTTATGGCGCCCACTGTCATTATCGCGCATGCAAGCCTTTTCAGGCGGAAAAAAGCGGGTGCGTTATGAAACCAGCATTAAAGATCTCCCTGTTTGCCGGATATGCGGTTCTGGTGATAGTTCTGTTTAAGGGAATAAAGGTATTTGAGAAAGAGGCAAAGGAGGCTTTCTTTACTTTTATAACAAAACGACTGGTTGCGCAGTCGTCACATGTGCCGGTTGATAAGTGTATCACCGGTATTTACAAACCCGAGCTTCCCTATTCTTTTGCACCACTGGAGGAGCTCGAGGATACCCTGGGGAAGAAGTTTACTCTGATCTCCTTTTATCAGGCCTGGGGAGAAAAGCCGGAACACAGCTTCCAGCCCGTTCTCATGGATGAAGTTTTAAAGAAAGGCCGTGTCCCGATGCTTACCTGGGAGCCGTGGGTGACCGATTTTACGGCTCCGCACCTCAAACCGTTGTCAAAAAGGGAATACAGGTACCTGCAGGACATAGCCGATGGCGTTTACGATTTCTTTATACAGGAATGGGCAAAAGCCGCTGTACAGTGGGGAAAACCGTTTTTTCTGCGGTTTGCCCATGAGATGACAAACACTCAGTACCCATGGTCCCTGGTGAATGATAACCGTCCCGAGGATTATATACGGGCATGGTGGCATGTGCGCTCTGTTTTCGATTCTCTTGGAGCAAGGAATGTGATCTGGGTATGGTGCCCTTACGGTACCGATGTCCTTAAGTACTATCCTGGTGACAAATTTGTAGACTGGGTGGCCATTGACATCTTCAATTACGGAGAGCTGCTGGCCGATGATGGTGAGGGAATGAGATGGATGAGCTTCGATCAGCTGGCTTCTCCGATCTACCGGGAAATTTCGGTCCTTAAAAAACCGGTTATGGTAGCCGAGGCAGGATGCAGCGATATCGGTGGAAGCAGGGAAGTCTGGTACAGGGAAATGCTTGACCAGATCGCAAAAAAGTTTACCAGTATAAAAGCGGTAATTTTCTTTGATGACCCCTCTGACAGGACATCAGGGAAATGGGTGATTGACTGGAGTATCGAAAACAGCCCCGAAGTGAGAAGCGAGATACGGGAAGTATTGAAGAGTGAACACTTCGGATTTATAGAAAATTATCATCAACTTCTTTCTGCATCGAAAAAGGAGTAGTCATGAACTGGCAGTCTAAACTGGCTTTAGCCGGAGCTATATTGGTTTTTTCGTTGAAAGCGGAAGCTTTCCAGATACAGCAGCTTTACACTCCGGCTATTCCGGTGTTGCCTCTTTTTTATGGTGAAAAGGTACTTGTACAGGATTTTATTCAGGGAGCATACAAGCTGGCGGTTATCGATGTCGCAAACGGATCTTCCAGTGTAGTCTATAATAGTCTGCAGACATATCTTGACCCCGTTGCCTTTGGCGGAACTCATGTCGCCTGGATCACATACTCCAGGGGTGGAGGCGGGGGCGGGGGCGGATTGGGAGGCCTTTTGAAAAACAGTGCTGTGCCCACTGTCGGGGCGCAGGTCAAATATCAGGTAAAAGTTCTGCCTGTAAACAGCAGTTCACCCCTGGATGCCACATCGGATACTACATACAAAGAGCAACTTTCGATCGATGGCGGGAAGGTGGTGTGGACTGATTACAGGTACTTCTCTGCAGGAGACACGACTATTGAAGTTTACTTCAGAGATATGGCCGTTGGATCAGAAAGGCGTATCACAAACCAGAGGGGCTATAAATGTTCGCCGCATATCAGGGGTGATAAGATTGTCTGGGCCGATTACCGCAATGCCGGATCAGCCAGTAATGCCGATATTTTTCTGCATGATCTCTCCTCAGGTACCGAAAAAGCAATCTGCACCGAATCACATTACCAGGATCAGCCGCATGTGTATGGTAATTATGTGGTATGGCAGGATTACCGAAACACCGGATCTGATCCGAAAAATGCTGATATTTATCTTTATGAATTATCAACCAATCATGAGAGGGCTATCTGTACTGCACCGGGATTTCAGTGCTATCCACAGGTCTATGGAAACCTTATCGTGTGGCAGGATTACAGAAATGCCACGACCGATACATCCAATGCCGATATCTATGCTTATGATCTGTCTACCGGCTCTGAAACTGTTTTGACAAATAGACCAGACTATCAGGCAGAGCCGCAGATATACGGTGACATAATCGTGTGGTATGATTTTTCAGACAACAAGGTCTACAAAGCGGATTTTTCTGTAAAGACTGTAAAGAATATTCTTCCGTTGAGGCTGGAAAAGCAAACCAGATCACTGGTGCTAAGCATCAACGGGATAGGGCCCGTTTCAAAAGATATCTTTACACTCAATGGCCGCAGCTTGACAGGCGGCGGGCCTGCGGCAAATCCCTCAAGCGGGTTGCTTATAAAGAAGCGTTAAGATTTTGCAGGCGGTGCCCCGACAGGAGCTAACCTGATGTTGACAACAGATTGAGAAATTTTGGAAGGGGGGTGCCCCCTTTTGCTCCAGCCTGTCGCAGATGCCAATCTTCGCTACCCCCTGTGCCGCCGGGCAACTGTGAGGGAGTTAACACCCTCCCGGTGGTGTTTGTCCGTGCCAATGCAGGTACGAACTGCAGGTAGGTTAATATTATTATAGCCTTGAAGAACAGAACATATGTAAATGAGGTGGTTGCTATGGTCTTATTCCGGTGAGGGACTTACGTGCGTCCCCCCTGTAAGAAACACATGCTTGGTAATACCGGTGCCCGGGGGCGACCCTTGGAAGTACCCGACGGGATGTGACACCGTATAAGACCTTTAGCTATAAAGATGATCTTCATTATTAATGTTATATTCGGCGTGCCGGTTGTAAGAGCAGCATGCCTGGCAACTAAGCCCCAAACCGGACACCCTTTCTTTGGGGGGTAAAAGCGCGCAGCAACCAGAAAAATCCAACGGCTAATCTGTATTTGAGGCAGACCGCAGTATAAAAAGCATCTGGATTCCTGCTTTCCCAGGAATATTGTACTTCGGATGCTCATCACCTTTCGATGTGTGACTTGTTTCAAAATGACTTAAGGAAGTAGTATATTTTTGCAGGTGATTTCTACTAAGCTCAAGTTAAACGGTTTTGCTGGAAGGCGTTTTATCCGTAATCTCTGGATTGCTCCCCTCTTTGTATGTCTGTTTGCATACATGCCCGCAGCGGAAGTTGTGGACACTGTGATCTATTCTGATGGTGGCCCGGGGCCTTACAGCATAAGCAAACGCATGGTCGATTCTTCCACAATTGAGGTCTCTATGGGCAGCGACAGCATTTCTGTTGCGCCATGGGTGTTTATTTCGGAGCACAATTCCCTGCTCTTTTCAGAGGCAATCGATTCCGGGGTGCCTTTAAAGATCCGTTTTGAGACAGACTATTTTGGTCTCAGCAAGACATTTTCTCTCTTTCCTAAATTATATGCCCGGGAATCTGAGCTTAAAGCCCTCTCTGACAGCTCGGTTTTGCGTAGAACTTCCTACAGCGAGAGGGAAAATTTGAGTGTGTCGGGTTATAAGAGTATCGGTGTGTCGGTGGGCAGTTTCGGGGAGATAAATCTTGAGCAGGGTCTTGATGTGCGCATAGGGGGGCAGATTCGTCCCGGAACCGAAGTAAGCGCTCATTTAAGCGACCAGGGAAGCTCTCTTGATGGCGCGACAAGGGAGATAAGTGAATTTGACATGATCTATGTCGCATTAACTGATCCCCTCTACGGTGCGGTCGCCGGTGATCAGTACATCTCCTGGATACCTTCGGGTATTTTCAAGGAACAGAAAAAGATCAAAGGACTCTCTGCATCTTTGCACCCCGACAGGTTTCATCTGAGTGCATTTGGCGCCCTTTCAGGCGGAATCTTTACAACCGAAACCTGGTACGGGAGAAACGGGGTGCAGGGACCCTATAATCTCTCCGGAAACGGGGAACCGGGGTTTATCACTCCGATCGGCGGAACTGTAAAAATAAAGCTTAACGGAAAAACCCTGGCCGAGGGTATGGACAGGGACTATACAGTTGATTATGATCTGGGTTCGCTCACGTTCAACCCCTCTGTACTGATCAAGGACAAAGATCTGATCAGAGTGGAATATGAGTATAAGCTTTTTGATTACCAGAGGACAGTCCTGGGGACAGAGGTCGGTTTCTCATCGCCCGATTCGATATTCTCTGTAAAGGGAGCACTCTGGTCCGAGGCTGACAACCGTAATCATCCAATCGACCTGGTACTTTCAAAGAAGGATTTAAATACTCTGAGAGAATCCGGCGATTCTCCGCCCATGGGTACTTCAGAGAGACTGGTGCATCACAATGACGTTTCCTCAGAGGATGCTCTTTACCCGCTTTATAGTTATGTCAAAGGAGGGGAAAACGACCATTTCGTTCACAAGAGATACGATCCCCTGAAGCCTGACAATGTAAGTGGCTTTTATAATGTATGGTTTACTTATGTGGGCGAGGGCAAAGGGGATTATGTAAGAACGGATTCAATCGTGCACAGGGAATTTGTTTACAGGTACGCAGGTCCGAATCAGGGTGATTATTCTCCTCAAAAAGAGCTTTCTGCGCCTGAACGCATTACAAGAGGGGAAATTATCGCCGACCTGCGGCTCGATCTGCTCAAAGCCCGGGTCGACATAGCCGGACTTGAGCACGATAGAAACCTTTTCTCACAAAAAGACGATGATGATAATCTGGGGTCATCGGCGGCAGTCACTTTTATCGCAGGATCGGACCAGATTGACAAAAGGGGGGCCTGGCTTCAGGGGGATTACCTTTACAGCTCACGCCGGTTTGAAAGTGAGACGCAGGAGGCTTACGACAGGTACAAAAAATGGAACGACAGCTCTCTTGCACAAGGCTCAGGAGCAAAACAGATCTGGGAAAGCGCCCTGGGTGTTACACCTGTAAAAGGGCTTTCGTTGCGTGCCGGCTACGGACAGAACCGTTCTGATTCAGGCTTGATTACAGATAAGATCACCGGTGGTTCAAGATGGCTTCCGTCAAAATGGATCTCTGTTGATTATGACGGATCCTATTTTCGCCATCATGAGGGACTCTCAAAGGGAACCGGGCACCAGGAAAATGCTGGTATTAAACTTAATTTTGATAATATTACGGGTGGTGTTCTTTACAGGGATGAATGGAGAGCCGATTCCTCAGGTAAAGGGGCCGGGCAGGCAGGCGGGGGGGTGGAACTGGGCTTTTTCCCCTGGAAACTGAGAGAGTCAGTCAGTTTTTTCAGTTTCCGTGCCGGGGAAGGCTTTCTGGCTGCCAGGGATACAGGATATTCTTTTTTATGGGAACAGTCATTTGACCACAGAATAATTCGGGGCTGGGAGCTCAGTGCAGGTGGTAATTATCACCGGAACGTAAACAGGACAAGCGGCACAACATCTACTTTTCTTATCGACCTGATAAGCAACGTCGAGCCGGTATCCTGCGGCTTTTCCTCCCGCCAGCACTATCGCAGTAATTCAGAGAAAGCATCGGTGTTTGTTCAGGTACCGGTATTTGCGGGTAAGGGGTTGGGGACCCATGTCTTCGATGATTCACTCAAAGAGTATGTTCCTCATACTCCGGGAGATTACTTCATGCAGCAGCGTGAGGTTTATGACAAGACAATTGATACAAGGATCAGAAAAACAACGCTGGAAATCGACTGGGAATTCAGGCCTTTAAGGAAGATCGCCGGCATACTGAATGACCTCTCCTGGCATGGAACTCTTTTTTCAGAGGAGCATGTTGATGCGGAGAGGAAAAATGCCTCATCATGGATACCGGGTGTAAGTTCGCTGGAAGATTTTTTCCGCAAAAAAGAGGTTTCCTCCGGGACCTACGCAGATCTCTCCTACAGGCAGGATATCCATTGGGCTCCACAGGGCAGAGACGATCTCAGAGGGGAATTCTTTGTAACACCTTCTTTCCGGAAGATAAGATCCTACCGCGAGCCCGGGGTGCAGGCGGGGTTGGATTTCGAGTACAGAAAGGGCAGGTGGACCATAGGCGATAAAACCGGATACCTTCACTTTTTCCGCGATGATTCCCTTGAACGTGATTTTCATGTCAGGGACATCAATACCGAACTGGTCCAGACTCTCCGGATTACAGGCACTCTTGACATATATCTTAAAGAGTGTGCCGGATGGGCCCGAAGAGACTATGAGTCTACGGTTAAACAGAGTATGAGCCTTGACAGTTGTACATATTTTCAGCTAAGCCCAGGTCTCTCCTGGCGGGCATTTGACAGGGGCTTTCTAGACGCATCGTATGTGTTTTCGGTTGTTAATCTCCCCGGTGACCTTGACTATCGTGTAGCCCGCGGATTCGGTTCCGGTCTCTCCCAGGTCTTCTCCGTTGTATCGGAAATACAGGTCGGTAAAAACTTCTCTGTAAGCGGCACTTACAGAGGGGAGCTCAGAAAGCTAACCCCTGAGAGCGGATACGAGCCACCGCAGCATACCCTTTCGCTGCAGGTAAAAGCATTCCTGTAAATTACTGACAACTTCGGCTTATCCGTTTATGCTATAACGGTGTCTTATGCCTGCCTGTCTACACAATTATTTGATAATTCATAAACTTCACGATCGTAATCTATACAGGAGAGTTATTCATAAATTTTACTCTTTAACTTTCCTGAACCGAACAGATCAATCATTCAGGAGATAAGATATGACTTATAAAGAACCGAAGGATTTTTTTCTGAAATTGCTCAGCAATGTCCATAAAAATGAAGAAAATCTGGGAGATATACTGAAAACTTTGCGGGAAAAAGCCGAAGATAAGGACACAAAAGAATATCTTGATTCGCTCTCTTTCCTGAGTAAAAAGAACCAGGAGGTAATCGAAAAATGCTTCAATTTGATCGGGGAGCAGCCGCTTCCTGTCGATGACAAGCTCAAGGAGATGTTCCTGGAGGACTTCCGGAGAGAATTCAACGCTCTGGAAACACCTCTTGTAAAGTTTCTCTATTTTAAATCGGCTGTCAATTATTTGATAAATGTCAGAATAGGTGAATGGACCACTTTAGTGGCAATGGCCGACATTTCCGGAAACAGGGGTGTTGGAGTGCTGCTTGAGAGCTGTCTTGCAGAGAAAATGGCGTTTGTTGAAAGGTCTCGTCGTCATATAAGACAGGTTATTTATGAAAACCTGAAAGAAAAGACAAACAAGTAGGATAATAAAGCCCTCTTAAACGGGGGCTTTACTCTAGAGAAGTACTTTATCTGCTTGAACCCTTAACCATTCTATCTGTATCACACCAGCATCTTTTTCAACTCATCATTCTGCGTACTTACCGTCAAATGTCCGTTACTGAAATCGTACGAAACCCACATGTTCCAGATATACGCCGAAAGCTCTTTTTCTGCACAGTTATAAACCCTGCATAAAAATTGCTCCAGTTTCGGAGGTCTAATAAAATCATTCCTTGTTTTAAAGGGACGTGCGTAAATTTTAAAATTGTTGTCGCAAAGAGGAATCTTCACCATCGAGACAGCCCTGTAGTCAATTATCTGATGAAAGCTTTCAATAGTACGATTGTTGAGCCTTGATGCGGCACGGAAAAGCTCTTCAGGGGAGATCTTGTATTTTTCAATCAGAAGCTCCAGAAGCCTCACAGTCTGTTCAAAACCCGATTCTTCACAGTAAATGTAATAGACATCATCTTCAACAGTATCAATGACAAGATCCTTGTAATCAAGAGCGTAACCCAGAAATTGATTTAGCTTTGAGACCGAAAAAACAGCCTTCCTGGCATCTGACTGCTTTACTAATTTGCCGCTTTGAGAGCATTTGTACAAAAAACTCAATTCATCTGCAATAAAATAGAGTTTAACAGACTCATCATCTATGCAATAAGCGACATTAAATAAGAGGTCCCAGTTAATAAATCCGGGAAGGGATGTTTTGAACGCCTGTTTAACAAAATCACTATTATAGATCATATCAAAATCAATGTTTTGACGAATTAAAGCCCGTCGAAGAATGCCTCTGGAAATTATAACATTAAAGTGGATGAAATAGAATAGAAATAAACGCTGGCTTGTGGCGTGTTCTCGAAAAATTAAAACTGGGTTTAAACGATACTAACCTTCTGAAAATCAACAACTTGGAATGAATCTAATCAATGCCTTCAAACTCATCATTTCAACATCTTACGGTTTATTATTCCCTCAACTACGACTTTCAGGACCATTAATTATTCAAGATGACCGGTGATTACTGTCTGCATTTGAAAAATCCTTGCAGCATGCTGTAAAGAGGGATATAATGAAAAATGTGATTTTGAAAAACAGTCCGGAATTAAATCCCATCTAACTCTACAAGGGGGAAATCGTGATTTCCAGTAAATGGCAGGAAATTGATTTCAGTCGAACGGAAAGTTTTCTTAAGATATCTGGCAAGTACCAGGAGCTCTATTCTTACTCCCTTTTCAGTGAAATAGTCCTTTCCCATGCTGAATCACTCGGGCTTGATTTGACAGATGAAGCACTTCAGGCATATTCAAACCAGGCAAGAAGAGCTCTGGGACTGCACAAAAAGGAAGACTTTGACAAGTTTCTTTCCAAAGCCGAAGCAGATTATGACACATGGGAGCGGGTGTGCGCAAACGAGCTCTGCCGGATGATTCTGAGAAACAATCTGGGAGGTTCAGTTGAGTACATTCCCGATGCCTGGCCGATCATTAAATCTGTTCCAGGAATCAAAGAGGCTGTCAACGATCTGATTATTGCAAAAGGGAGCAACGCTGGAATTACACTGTCAGATCAGGATATTCAGGTCTACTCTGATAACCTGAGAAGAGTATCGGGACTGCACCGTAAAAGTGAATTCGATGAGTACCTCAAGATTGTCAATATGGATTACGATGGATGGGAGAAGAGTGTAAAGGCAGAAATGTTCCGCAATGAACTGCTTAAAAAGAACATTCAGCCCCTTACTTCTGAGGATCTGGCTCTAAACCAGCAGATATCCGGATCGATGAGCATGGTAATAGCAGAACTTATCCACAGCCATTTCATAAAAACCCAGTCTGGAAAGCTTGGTATTACTGTTAATGATGAAGAACTGCAGAACTATCTAACCGATTTCCGCAGAGCAAATAATCTTCACAGTGCAAAGATGTTTCACAGCTGGCTGTCTGCTAATGGAATGACACTCGAGGATTTTGAGATTGTTGCGGACCTGAAGATCAGGACTGCCAAATTCAGGGAAAGCGGCAAGGCACAGATTGAGCCGGAAAAGGTTCGTAAAGAGGTGAGGTTGTCAATATCGTTTATCGATGCAGCGTTGAGAATCGCATCGGAAAAAGAAGCGTTCGGTAAAAATTCCATTCCTGCTCCATCAGAAGATGATCTTCAGGAGGAGTCAGATGCACTTCGCAGGGCATTAAAGCTGCACTCCTCAGAACTTTTCAAGTCTTATCTGAAAAATAACGGGATAACAGCAGATAACTGGGAGGATTACCTTGAACATACTTTCATGGTCAGGAAACTAAAGGACAAGGTGGCAGGAGACAGTGAAATTATCAAATATCTGAATGTCAACATGGTTTTGCGTAAAGCAATCAGAGAAGAAATATTAAGTAACTACCTGTCCGGTCTGTCCGTATAATACACTGGAGAAAATTATTATGAGTAATCAGGTCCTATTTAAGATAAACGGTACAGAAATCACTGAAAATGATGTGATAATCAGGTTGAAAAACAAAGGAGAATATAAAAAAGCCCTTGTTGAAGTCATAGAGCTTACAGCACTCAAGCAGGTAGCCGCAGAACAGGGAGTAAGTGTTACTGCGGATGAGCTGCAGAGCTATTCAGAAAAGAAGAGACAGGAGCTGGGTCTTTTTTCTGTGGCCGAAACTGAAAAATATTTCACCAATATAGGCATCAATGTTGACCAGTGGGCCGAACATCTGGAAAATGAGCTTCTTGAGAGTAAGGCAAAGGATAAACTTTTTACAGATAATGACGTAAATCAGTATTATGAACAGAATAAACTGCTCTATTCAGTTGTATCGCTCAGCCGCATTGTGGTAGAGGATCAGGACACTGCCGAGGAGATTGTTTCGCAGGCAGGTGAGGGTGAGGATTTTTCTGAGCTGGCCCGCGACAACTCAATTGACAGTGCGACAGCGGAAAAAGGCGGTTACCTGGGAGTAATAAAAAGAGGAACACTTCCTCCTGATATAGAGAACCGGATATTTGCCTCCTCAAAAGATTCAATAGTCGGACCTTTCAAGGAAAACGGCAGGTTTACGGTTTACAAAATCAATGAACAGTCTGTTGATAAGCTTGATGAAAAACTCAGAAAAGAAATTTTAGACGGTCTGTATGCTTACTGGAAGCAGAACTTTATGGCTTCGGTAAAGATTGAAAGAGCATAGTAAGTAAAATTGTCGAAAGCCGCGGGAATCATTTCCCGCAGCTCTTTTATCCCGTAAAGACATACGGCGGGTTTCATACACATTATGCAGATCGACATTCATGAGTGGTCAGAAAAACAATTCTCAAAACAAAATCAGGCCTGTCGATGTACATGAAGCAAAAGCGGTAAACCGCAATTTCACCGAGCTGAGTGAAAGCTTTCTGCAGTCGCCGCCCTCATTTGTTCTGAGGGGACCGATTTATCTGGTTCTTATTATTCTTGTTGCGGCAGTTGTCTATGCCTCGATCACTCAGGTCAGTATCAAAATAACGGGATACTTGACTGTAAAGGGTGAGGATTACGTTGTTCAGTCACCTGTAAATGGTACGGTAAACCTCATCTATCAATCAGCAAACAATTCGGTAAAAATCAATGAAAACCTGCTGGCGATCTATTCGCAAACCGCTTTCTCCAAAGAAGCAAATCTCAGCCAGATCTCACAGAAAGAAACAGAACTGAAAAGCAGGTACAGGGCGCATCTTCTATTCCAGGCCCAGCTGGATTCCCTCTCAGCTGAATTCGCCCGCAGAAATCCGGCTTTTGACCCTCAGTTGCCTAAAAATAAACCGGAATTTATGATCTCCTCCGGGAGTATCACTTTTTCAGCAGCAGATTCATTCATGCTTTACGGCGGAGGAGAGATGGGACTGAAGTATTCAAACTTGCGCCAGAACATTCTCCTGCTTGCCCAGGGGTACGACAGGACCAAAAAAGCAGCGGCGCAGTTTGCAGTTACCCGCAGGGAAAATGAGCAGCTTCTCCAGAAAAGCTTTATCTCCCGTCAGGAATACCTCAACTCTGAACAGGCTCACAGCAACGCAAAAAGTGAACTGGAGACAATAGCCAGGAACTTGAGAGCCTCTTTACTCTCTGCATACCAGGAAAATTATCAAATTATTGAGTCTCTTAATGAAAATCTTTCTCAATTGGAAAGGGAAACCCGGACATTCAAGCAGATGCTTGCCGGTATTGAGATCTCAGGCAACTCTCTGATTTTGAAAAACCGCTATCCGGGAGTTGTGACTGATGTATATGTAAAGACAAGCCAGATGATCTCCGAAGGCATGCCCCTTTTGAGGATTATCAGAGATGATTTCCCGCTGGTGGGGGTTTTTTATCTGCCGGTTTCCCAGATTGGACAAGTCAAAGTCGGGCAGAAAGTTGCAATCCGCTACGATGCCTTTCCGTTTCAGGTCTTTGGAGTACAGGAGGGGGAGATTGTCTCAATTTCCGATGATGTACGTGCGGTAGAGGGGTTTGGGTATAGTTATGAGGTAACCATTGCACTGAAAACAAATCCTGAAATAAAACTGAAGCCGGGAATGGGGGGGCTGGCGGAGATTATCAGCGGTAAAAAAAGAATAATCGAAATTGCACTTGCCCCCATGGCCAAAATCTTTGCTTATTTAACAGGTGATAATTAGTATGCCCTCCAGGGAAGAACAGCTGTTTGCCGCATTCAGGTCTGCTGCCCTTTTCTCATCGTTAAGCGATGAATTGGTCTCGAATCTGGTCCGGCATGCTCAGACCAGAGAATTGCGTCTGGGGGAAGTAATATGTGAATACGGCAGTGATGTATCCTCTTTTTTTATAGTCTGTTCGGGATCGGTCCGTTTAAAAAAGAAAATCGGTACCCAGGTTATCACTACAGGTAAATGCGAAGCCGGATCTCATTTCGGGGAGATTGCCTTTGTCCACCCGGCAAAATGGGATCACACAATAGCTTCATCATCAAAAAGTATAATTGCGCTGCTTGATCCATCTGCTTCTGATGTAGCCGGAATATTTCAGGGTCTCAGGACTGAAATCGCTCTTTGTGAATTTACGAAAAAACTTAGATCTTTACTGACTGTCACACCTGTAGATGAAGAATGGTTTAAAACTTTTGTGCAAAGCTGCAGGATCATGGGATTTGATCCAGATGAAACAGTTTTCAAACAGTCACAAAGCAACCAGTCGCTCTATGTTGTCCTGGGCGGCACAGTTGAACTGTACAAAGAAAGTTTAGAAAACAGGTGTCTTATAGGGAAAGCAGTCAAGGATGACTATTTCGGGGAGTATGGAGCTCTCAATCAGAAGCAGCAGGAATACTCTGCTGTCTGCGGTGAAAGTGCGGTTGTGCTGGAAATTCCACCCGAACATCTTCCCTCTTTCTTCCATCATGCTCCCGATCTGCCGGATTTATTCAGAGAAAGAATTATCCGCTTTGAAAAAGAGGAGGAGCGCCAGCAGCAGCTCAAACTTTCAGCGCAAAAGGCTTCAGATGAAAAGGTAGAATACTTCAGTGTAGGCTCAAAGAAATTCCCCTGGCTGAAGCAGCATGATGAAACCGACTGCGGAGCAGCCTGTCTGACCATGATATCGAAATATTATGGCTTGCAGCTTTCGATGGGCCAGGTGAGGGAAATGGCGAATGTCAGTACTGCCGGGGCAACCATGGCTGCTGTCTGCAGAGCGGCTGAAAATCTCGGCTATCGTGCCCGTGGCCTGAAATCGACGCTGCCGGCACTCAAACAGCTTAAGTTTCCAATGATTGTGCACTGGCAGGGCTTCCATTATATCGTATTGTACCGCATGAGCAGCAAGTATGTCTGGGTTGCAGATCCGGATCTGGGCATCAAAAAATACACCCATGCGTTTTTCAAGGAAAACTGGACCGGCTTTACTATTGAGCTTGAACCCACATTGAAACTGCAGGAGATCACGCCCGCAAAAAATCCTGTGTTTCGCTTTCTGGGCTATTTAAAGCCATACCGTTTCTTTCTCTTTGAGATTCTGCTTGCCGCTTTTATCATGAACCTTTTAGGGCTTGCTACACCTCTTTTTACCCAGGCTATCGTTGATAAAGTGGTAGTTTACAAAGATGTGACACTGCTCAATATGATGCTTCTGGGAATGGTTCTTGTAGCATTTTTCTCGGCACTGACCTCAGCAGCGTCAAGTTTACTTGGTGCGCATATAACAGCGAAGATGGATTTCCGGATGCTGGCGGAATTCTACCGGCATGTGCTGTCGATGCCGATGAAGTTTTTCTACCAGCGTAAAATCGGTGATATCATTACCCGCTTCGGGGAAAACGGAAAAGTCCGGGGGATACTGACAAATACAATAATATCGACGATCCTGAATCTGATCATGCTGGCGGTCTTTACCAATATCATGTTCATGTATAACGCCCGGCTCAGTCTTATTGTTCTTCTCTTTATTCCGTTTTATATCGCCCAGATGCTTGTCTTTACGCCGATTTTTATTAAACTCAGCAACCAGATATTTCAGGTTTCCTCAGACCAGTCTTCACTCATGATAGAGTCCATTCAGGGCATAGAAACAATAAAGGCAAACGGTGTTGAATGGAATATCCGCGCAAGATGGGAAGATAAGTATCTGCAGACAGTAAACATGAGCTTCAGGATGAACAAGCTGAACCTGCTCTCCGGGATTGTCAGCCAGACAGTAAATACCGCTTCGTCAATTTCCATCATGTGGTATGGAGCAATGCAGGTGATAAACGGTTCAATGACTATAGGTGAGCTGATGGCGTTTAACGCGATTATTGGTTCTGTGCTTGGCCCTCTTATGGGATTGGTCGGGTTGTACAACGATTTCCAGCAGGTCAGAACCAGTATGGACCGTCTTAATGATGTTCTGGAGGCTGATCCGGAAGAGAAGCCGCTCAGTGCAAATCAGCAGCAGAAAATCTTTCTTCATAATCCCCGGGGAGAAATTGAGTTTAAGGATCTGTGTTTCAGGTATGGTGATGAGGATTCTCCTTTAGTCATTAATAATTTGAACCTGAAAATCCCGGCAGGCTCTCAGACAGCATTTGTCGGCTCATCCGGTTGCGGTAAGTCGACGCTGGTAAAGATGATTCCGGGGTTTCTACGGGCGGTATCAGGATCTATATACATTGATGGTATCGATATTGCCAGTATAGACATAAATTCACTGCGTAAAAATATCGGCTGGGTTCTTCAGGACTCTTTCCTTTTTAACGCCACGGTTGCAGAGAACATAGCTTTAGGATATGTCAATCCATCAGAAAAAGATATCGTTCAGGCGGCCGAACTTGCAGCTGCACACGAATTTATTGTCAATTTTCCACATGCATATAAGACAAAAATCGGAGATAAAGGCCTGCAGTTGTCGGGTGGACAGCGCCAGCGTGTCTGTATTGCCAGAGCGCTCTTCCGGAACCCGGCAATCCTTCTCTTTGATGAGGCGACTTCGGCTCTTGATGCCGAATCTGAGAAAAAAATTCAGCAGCACCTCACAAAGATAATGCGCGGGAGGACTTCGATTGTCATAGCGCATCGTTTGAGCACAATCCGTGATGCGGATCAGATCTGTTATCTGCACAATGGTGTGATTATGGAAAAAGGGACTCATGATGAACTGATGGAGAAAAGAGGCCTTTATTACTCGATGGCATCACAGCAGCTTGGGAAGGAAAGCCACGGATGAGTGATGCAAAAATCAAGATAATGCCTCTGTCCAGAGTCGCCGGTAACAACCCGCCACCTGCAGGCTGTTCTCTTGAGCAGCTTCTATTCCACATTGAGGTGCTGCGCGGTGGTGTACTGGTCAAAGATGAATATGCGAGAGTAAAGCAAGAGGTTTCGGCAAAGCTTGATGAGATAAGGACCTCGCTTCTGGATTTTAAAGAAACAAATTTATCGCGCAAAACCCGATCCAGTGCACCGGAAAAGGCACTTGCCAATATCAAAAGTCCCGATTTTATAGGTGACAGCGGGACAATCCGCTCCCTGATGGAAGAGAGTGCGCGCTGGGCTGTCACTCCCTATCCGGTTCTGATAACAGGAGAATCGGGAACTGGCAAAGAGATGTTCGCCCGTTTGATTCATCAAATAAGCGGCCGGAACAATTTTCTTCCAGTCAACTGCGGCGCTATCCCCTCCAATCTGATCGAATCGGAGCTTTTCGGTTATACCAGAGGTGCATTTACCGGTGCGCATCAGAACAGGGCAGGAAAATTTGAAGAAGCTGACGGGGGCACATTGTTTCTGGATGAGATCGGAGAACTGGAAGAGTACATACAGGTAAAGCTGCTCCGGGCAGTTCAGTTTGGAGAAATCCAGCGGCTGGGAAGTGACAAGGTGATACATGTGCAGACACGTGTGATCGCGGCCACAAACAGAAATATTCATGAGCAGATCGCAAGCGGGCGTCTGCGATCGGATCTCTATTACCGCTTAGCCTGTTTTGAGCTCAGGATCCCGCCACTCAGAGAAAGGCGGGAAGAAATTCCGGATCTGCTCAGCCATTTTATGCGTAAATGTGCTGCAGAAGTAAATAAAACAGTGCCGGTTTTATCGCAGGGATTGAAAAAATACCTATACGAGGAATACAGGTATCCGGGAAATATCCGGGAACTGGAAAATATAGCCCGCCGTGTTACGGTTTCCGGTGATGGGTCACTTGATTTTCACAGAGAATCACTGGCAGAAGAGGGCTGCAACGATCACCAAAGAGGCCTGGCCGAAAAGGTTAAGACTTTGACAAGAGATCTTTTTATAACGACACTCAAAGCACAGACGGGTTCAGTTCCCAGATCTGCGGCCATACTGGGGATTTCACAATCCCGGTTTTATCAGCTATGCCGCTCTTATGGACTGAAACCTGTTGAATTCAAGCGGGATTAAAATATGATGCTGACAAGAATAGTTTGCGCCGGGCTTATATGCGGATTGCCGGTTTATTTTGCCGCTTGCGGGGGTCATAAAGAAAAGGTAATTGTTTACACTGAAAACTGGCCGCCATCCAATTATATCTACAGGGATTCAGCATTGGGCTTTGCAAGTGAAATTGTGCAGAAAATGCTTACCATAGCACACATTGATGCAAAAATAAAATTTGAAGACTGGAGTAAAGCTTACCGGATAGCTCTCAGGAGGCCAAACACACTCATTTTTTCTACTGCAAAGACCATGGAGAGAGAGAGCCTCTTTATATGGATCGGGCCTATCTGGGTGGAGCAGGCTGGAATCTTTGCGCGCAGCAGCAAAAAGAAAATCGACTTGCCCGGTATAGCCGGGATTAAAAATTACCGTTACTGCCTGATCAGAGATTCCTATTTCCACGACTTTCTTCTCAAACAGGGTATTGAGCCAGGAAAGGAAAATTTTGCGGTCTCACTGGAGGAGATGGTAAACAGGCTGATGCTTGGACAAACGGACCTGATTATTGCGGACCGCAACGGGGTGAATTTCACGGTCCGCAGTCAGGGTTATTACCTGTCTGATTTTGAGGAAGTGCTCAATATCCCGGAACTCGCTTCGCCGTTTTACATTTCTGTAAATCGACACAGCAAAAAGGATCTTGTATTGTCATTAAAAAACGCATATGCACAACTGGATTCCTCAGGCTTTAACGCTGAAGTAATAGAAAAATACCTAAAAGAATGGTAAAAGGTTAAAGAGGCATATCTTGTCAAACGAAAAATATGCAATAAGTGACTCCAAAGGCGTGGAGCTTTTTCTAAGGCCGGACACTCAGCCATTACCTGAAAAAGAAGTTAATGTTGAGGAACAGCCACGTCCGGGAAATTTGAGGATAAAAATCGCTCTGACCGTAATAGCCGCAGTATGCCTGATTGCGGCTGTGGTGTATGTTAAAAACAGTATTTACGAAACAAGAGAGAGCTCGCGGAAATTTACGAAGATAAATGAGCAGTTTACAAAGCTGACAGCGGAAATGAATCTGGGGAGCGGTTCCTCACTCAATTCGACCGGTAAGCGGGCTTTAGCAGACAGTCTCATTTTATCCCTCAACTCATATCTTTATGAGCATCCGGGGAAAACTGCCAGGTATGGTTCTATTTGGCCTATAGTCATAGCATACAGGTACCTGCTTGGTTGGCACGATAACAGTTTTCTTAATCCCTCTAACCAGCTCAGCATTAATCGCCTCGATATTGTTCTTGAGCAGAAAATAACCCTGCTTGATCCCGACCTTACCGATATTTTCGAACTGCTTTACGATCTGCAGGAATTCAATCACTATAAATCTCTTTATCCGCTGCCCCCTGAATCCTCCGATAAACCCATGCCGGAGGCTCTGGTGCAGCACCTGCTTGAAAAAGGAGAAAAGATCCGCACCACGTTTGCCAAAAGAACGGTACGGCTCGATGTCAATTTCCGGACTGTGGCAAATATGGCAAGAATCGTCCTTAACAGCTACTACCCCGAAGTAAAACAATGGGCAGATTTCTGGCAGGGATATAATCGTATAACGGGTATTGAGGATACCGCCAAATCTGCAAAGCTGACTGCTGATCTCAAACAACGGTTTCCAAATTTAAAGACACTGGAAGACAATGACGGCACCAGAATGTCAGCAGTGAGAAATCTCAATTGGGGAATTGTTCCTGAGGGTTTAATAAGCTTTACAAACGATGCAAGGAATCAAATTGGTGAGCTTGTAAAGTATGTGGAAAAGAAAACCGGAAAAACAATAGCACTGAAGACTTACGGAAGCTACGCTTTGCTCTACAGAGATTTTTTGCTTAACAATCTCGATTTCTGCCTTATAGGTCATGAGGAAGTTTTCAGGTTCGCTCAACTCAAGGGGGCTGCACCGATTGTCCAGAGGTTACATAAACAAAGCCCGTTATTATCATATTATCTGTATGGGTTGAGAGGTGAAATAAAATCCGGCAGGGGTCTGAATCTGGAGGCCCTGAAAGATAAAAGACTTTTCATTGACGGTACTCTTTTTTCAGATCTCTTTTTTGAGGCAATGGAGTTCTTTTCCGAACAGGCTATCAATCCTGCCAGATTATTTTCCGGTATAGATGTAATCAGCGAAACTGATCCGGTGCACAATGGGTCGATTCCAGGTGGATACGATCTATTAATAATGACAGATGTTAAATTTGATAAAAAAATAAAAAATACACCGCAGACCAGAGCAGGAGTGTCTCCTTTTCTAATTAAGCAGGCACTCAGCGATGTTGTTTTTGCAAATACGCGAACAGTCGACACATCTGTGATTGATGAGATCTGCCGTGCCATAATGAATCCTTCGGGTAATGAAACACTGCGTTTTGAGGATTTTAGAAGCTGGGGAACATTCAACAGAGATCTTTTCAATAAATTCGCGGGTACCGAGAGATTAGATCAGCCGGCACTGATCAATCAGATTGTTATCGGCAGCACATCTCTCAACGATAAAGCCCACGAACCAATCGTAGATGAGTTTCTGCGGGCTCTAGTCAGTTATGGCTACAGTGTGATCAGTGAAAGGAACTATCAGCTCTTCAGTCAATCAGTTTTAAACTTGCCATCTGTGAAAAGAATTGATATTCGGATTACTCCTCAAAAAAATGGCCCGTTAAACTTCTCAATCGATCTTACCAGCAAAGGAATTGTCCCTTTCAGCTACACGGCAGCGATCTCTTCACGGAGTGAGGAGAATAATTTTAACAGGATTATTGAGGAGATGAGTATGAGGACCGGATTTTACGGTGAAGTGGTTGAAATCAGCAATGATCTTGTCCAGATGTTTTCGCCGCTGAACCGTCTGCTTACAGATGATTCCAGGTTTGAGCTGTTTAAAAATAAAGTCTCATACGATACTTTACAGGATAAGTTTTCTATCGATCGCTATCGCATAGCAGCAGGAAGATTTAACGGGCTGAGCGGTAAAAGCGCAATTTTGAAAATCGAACAGGTAGGTGATGGCAAAATACAGCCAGGCGATCTTATCTGTATTCAACCATGATTTATATCTGGAAATATTTACCGGGCAAATGAAAAAAGTTATAACTACAATGCTTCTCTGTTTCTTATCATCCTCTGGAGATGACAGCATTCTGCAGGTCGCTGCCGGATTGTTTCCGGGGTACACTATAGAAAACAGGGAATACAGCTACAAAAATATTGACAGGCTGATCGATGAGCTCCTGGAGGAGCAGCCGGCATATCAGGCTTTACGTAAAAGGATCAGTCAGGCCGCGCTGAGGATTAATGAACTGGAGCAGACTTATGTTCCACGGTTCAAAATGGGGGTAAACACCCAGAAATATGACTTCAGAGAACGGTATGTAACCGTTTATAAGAAAGTGCCTGTTGAATGGGATAATGAAAATCCGGAACAGATTGACATAGATCTCCCTAATGGTGGTAAGGGACTGATATGGATTCCCAAGCCGACCAAATACGAAATGCGCTACATCGATCTGCACGCCTCGCGTCCCTATGAGGGGAATTCAGCAGGGTTTACAACAGGCCTGAATTATGAGTATCACTCAGGGATAAGTCTTGATCTGATGAATTTGCGGTTGAACAAGCGCTTCAGCCCGGAAACTTATGGATTCGACTGGTACTCATCTCTTGACAACACTATCACTATTCCGGTTTTAAAAATTTTCCAGAGCAACCGCTCTCCACGCGAAACAGAAATAAAAAATATCAAGCGCAATATTGAAAATCTCGAAATAAGCGCCGATATGCTCCGGGAACAGGAGAAAAACCGGCTTCGCATGCTCCTTTTGAATCTGTATCTGTCATGGGAAAAACATCACTTCTTCAAAAGTATGATAGAGTTGACAAAGGAACAAATTAATGAGGTAAATACACTGAGCACGATGAATCAGATGACAATCTCTGAAAAGATCGCAACGGAAAATGAACTGCAGGGGTTTCTCTCTACTGAAAATATCGGATATTTCGAGATCCTCTCGATTGTATCGGCGCTCAGAAACAGCGGTGATTCGCTGATTATCTACAGATTATCAGATGTAAGCATTGAACAGGAAATTGCTGTTCTGGAGAAAAAGACTGCTGAATACCTTAACCTGGGTAATCTTAAAAAAACTCTGAGTCTTGCACCGCAGCTGCGTATTCAGGAAAATAACCTTAAGAATGCAAAGGCTCAGCTTTCATCCCTGAGAAAATCCGACAAAATTCAACTGGACCTGACAGGGAGCCTGAGTCTGTTTACTTCGTCGGATCTGGGCTTTAAGTCGCCGACAGAAGCGGTGAAGATGGCCCTGACTAATCCTGACGGCATGAACTCGATGGTCGGCATGCAATTCAGTATGCCACTTTCTTTTAAAGAAACAGATTACCAGTATCGCATCGCTGCAAAAGAGTATGAAATAGCCTCATATGAATTCAGGGCCGCGCAGAAAGATTATGAAAAAAGGTTCCATGATTCACGCATCAATATCCTTAATTTGAAGGAGGGTGTACGGGCTGCTCAAGCCAACTGCCAGTATGCGCAGAGCCGTCTTCAAATCTCTGAGGAATTTTTCAAACTCAAACGGATCAGTGCATACGAGTATAATTCATATCGTAAAGAGAACCTTCGTCGTGAATATGCCCATAAGGAGGCGCAGATAAACTACCACAACGCCCTTGCAGATTTCTTGTCAGTCATCAGTCTCAATTCGACAGATATAAAGAGAACGGAAGAGAAGGTAAAATAGATGTTTGGAATTTTAACAAATTGCAGTAACAGATTTGTAAGCCTGCTGCAAAATATAGCTGAAAGGTTGAATATAGAATGTAAGGTCTATAATCTGCTCGATGAGGGGCTTTCGATTACTATTTCAAATGAAGAGGTCTGGTTTAATAAACAAAAAGTTGCGCCGGCAGATCGTTTCTGGAGTTTAACCCGGCCCGAATTCCCCATTGTACCGGCACCGGAACTTGAAGGTAATTGCCGTAATTTTTCCGATGATTACGCTGCTCTTCAGCAGCAGAAAAGTCAGATCTACTCTGTGCTTACAGTGCTTGGCCGAAAAGGTCTGCTTCTGAATGAATTCGAACGTCAATGCAAATTTTTTTCAAAAGTCGATACTCTTTATATGCTCATGCAAACCGGGATCGACATGGCGGGGTTCTGTGTCACAAACAAAATGAGCTGCATAGAAAAGAGTCCGCTTGCAGGTTTAGAAGAATGGTACTGGTCCTGTGTTGAACATCAGGCGCCGCTGAAAGTTATAAGGAAAAATGAGCTGGAACAGTTGCTTTCTTCAGACACAATTCAACCGTATATATTCTACAGAATTGAAAAGGGCATTGCAGGGAGAGTATGGATTCTGAACGGTAAACCCATTCTGGCAGCCCTGGTTACTGCTCCGGGTTTCAGCAATGGATCTCTGCATCTGGAGAAGTATGAATACATTACTGATCCAGACTTTTTTGAAAGCAGTGCTTTACAGGTATATAGCAGGTGCGGGTTGGATTTCTTTGAATTACACGGGATCGTAAAATTCGGTGATCAAAAATTTGCAGCATACGGGCTCGATCCTTATCCTGTTTTTCCTGAACTTGAGAAATCGGGGGCAGAATGGCTGGCTGCCCGTGTGATATCATCTCTATGCAATGTACCCTTAACAGTTCCAAAGCCGCAGAATGGAACCAGAGGGACAGTTTATCTTGACAGAATGCTCGAACCGCTGATTGAAACCGCGGGGAAGGCCTGAAAGGGTAGTATGAGAGTCGCTATCCTGGTATTGATACTTTCCTGTGTATCTTTTCTTTATGCGGATAACGATTATCTGCTGAAAGATTATGGTATCAAACTTGGTGTATCAGCCGCAAACCAGGATTTCAGTATAAGACCGGAATCAAACTTTTACTACCTTGTAAAAGGCGGCAATTTCAGGTACAGGCCCGGGTTTATCTGCGGAATTTATGCAGAATGGTTTGATGAACGTTATATAAACATGGTTACTGAGATCAATTACGTTCAGAAAGGAACCAGATTTAACCTCTCCGGTGTTACTGATCATGAGTACAACAATCGGATGGATTATCTGTCGATACCGGTTTATGTGAAACTTAAATTTCCGAATTTGAACTTTCTGCCTTATCTGATGTTTGGATTCAGGTACGACCATCTCATTTATAAACGAATAGAATCCGATATGCTTCTGTACGATAAAGCAAAAGCCGGAAATGCAGGAACCAGCTACTGCGCAGGGTATGAATTTGATGCGGGGAGTATGCCGCTGAGTATTGAGTACTCGTATCACACTCAGTATGCGATGCTTCTTGAGGAGGATCAGTACTTCTATACCATCAGAAATATCTCTCATAGCCTGGTTCTGGGCTATCGCTTAAAGGGTCTGATGAAATCCGGGGATAAAAAGCAGGATTCAAAGCAGCCAATAACTGTTTTTCCTTTACCAAAAGAGGCTGATGATGAAACCGGTTTGCAGGATGAAAATAAACCGGGTGATCAGCCTTCTGAGAAAACCGGGGGACGAAAATATACCAGACAGGCTCTGGTTGCCCGATCATTGCTTTTGCCGGGTTCCGCTCATTTTTCAACAGGAAGGTTTTATAGTGGTGCGGCATACAGCCTGCTGTTTGCAGGAGCAGTATATGCTTACTGCAACCGGGTAAACCACTACAACAGGGAAGTTGATGAATTCCAGAAAGAGCTGCAGAAAATTACTCCATCAACTCTTCTCTATGATGCTGAGAAAATCATGGCTGAAGCAAATGAGATGAGACGAGAGATTGACACAGACAGGAAAGTGGTTTATTTGAGTCTTGCGGGAATCGCGGCAGTATACATCGCTAATGCACTGGATGCCGTTTTGTTGGCGCCTGAGAACAGGATTCTTTTTACAGTCGATCCGAAAATAAGCAAGAATAAGACAGAAGTTAACTTTTCCGTGAAGATAGATTTATGAGAAGAGATCTTTGCCGTCATATTCCAAGTAGTGTTCTGGCAATAATTCTGCTTGTTGTATCAATCGGCTGCCTCAAAGAATTTCCTGAGCAGGTGGAGTTGAGGGTCCCGGAACACGATACAGAAGGGCCGATTGGCCCGGCGGGCGGTATCGTACGTGTCATGGACCGAAACAGTCCTCTTTACGGAAGTTATGTGGCGATCAGAGCCGGAAGTCTGGACACGACTGTAACAATAAGTATCCGGCAGGTGAGCAGCCCTGATTCCTCAGTTGCCGATAGCGGAAGGGTATTTGTAGAATTTCTCCCGTCAGGAATCACTTTTGCAGAGCCGGCAGAGATTGCCATACCATACCTGGGGGGCAATATCTCCCGTTTGCAGCAATTTGTCTTTGATCACGCCATTAATGAGTGGTTCCCGATTCCTTTCAGGCGGATCGATACGAAATCAAAACTGGTTGTGGGTCTCACACCTCACTTTTCAGTTTATTCTGCTTTTGATCATAAGAAAAGAGAATCTCTTTTCCCGGATACTAATCTTGAGATGGCGGTAAGGGAGACAATCAACAGAATTGATAACGAAGTTCTTTCACTGGGTGATGTCTATTATATAAAAGTTCTCGACGCGGCAAACAGTGGAATAACCGACCTGACAGGAATCGGGTATCTGCACTACTTGCAGGCTGTTGATTTGTCAGAAAATGATATAGATTCGCTTCTGCCATTATCAAAAAATGTAAATCTCGAAATAGTAGCATTGAATAATAATAAAATATCTGACCTGACTCCTCTATCAAAACTGACAAAACTGAAAACACTTACGCTAGACAATAATATAATCAGCAACTTGTCACCATTACGGCCGCTACTTAAACTTGAGAACGTAACACTTGATAACAATAAGATAACAGATCTTACTCCGCTTGCCTCTCTGGCAGCTTTAAAAAACATAACCTTGTACAAAAACCAGATTAAAAACATGACTCCGCTTTCATCCCTGCGAAATCTTGAGGGAATCACCATCGATCATAACGAGATCTCTGATCTGCCGTCATTTGCTAATCTCAGTAAACTAAAATCCATAAATCTTAACAACAATCCCATAAGTGATCCGTCAAAACTGTCTGGAGCCGGGGATCTGCAGTCCATATCTCTTGATTCCTGCAGTATTAATCATTTTCCGAATCTGCCGGGGCTTGACAGTTTAAAATCGTTGAGCGCAAAGTACAACAAAATCAGCTCTATTGATTTTTTAACCGGGATGCCGAACCTGCTGTATCTGGCACTGATGGGTAACAGGCTTGGCGACATCAATAATCTCTCTCCATTGATAAAATTAGAGGTTCTGGATCTTGATAATAATCAGCTTTCAGGAGCATTGAGACTGAGAACTTTTAAGAAACTGAAAACACTGAGTCTGGTGAATAATAATCTGGAAAGCATACAGTTTCCGCCATTTATTAATGTAAATGATCTGCAGGAACTTTCGTATTTAAAGGAGCTGCAGGAGCTGCACCTTGATAAAAACGAGTTGACACATCTGGGTAATTTCACTGGCTTGAGTATAAACTCGATTACTCTTGACCATAACAACCTGTACGATCTTTCTCCACTGACCGCCTTGTCAGGGCTTCGGGATGTCTCGGCCAATCATAATAACATATCAAACACACTGTGTTTTGAGGGAATGCTTAATCTGCAATCACTCAGCCTCGATACAAATAATATCAATGATCTGGCTGGAATGACTAAAAACATCATGATTCGATTTTTATCTTTAAGCGGAAACAGGATAGAAGACATCTCGCCGCTTATAGGGAATCCCGGGCTTGATTACGGAGACAGGCTTATTTTGCGGGACAACCCGCTTTCTGAGACTGCCAGAAAAGATCACATTCCACTTCTGCAGAGAAAAGGAGTGGCTGTAAGCTATAAGGAAAAATAAGGTTCAGCGTTCAGCGTTCTGAAAATCCGCTCACTTTTAGCTTCTTGTCGAAGGGTGAACCTCTGAACCTTTGAACCTTTGAACGATTTATGAAAAAAAAAGTTCTAATCCTTTATCCCTTTGCGGATGATCCGCAGTCTGTAATTCTCTGTGAAGAGCTTGTCAAGCTTGGCCTGAAGGTAATCTATTTGCCATTCAGGTCCGATGATGAAAACTGGTGTGAAAAAGGACTGTATATTGATAGTGATACTATTTACTATCTGGGAAACGATATCACTGATGTAAAGACTGTTTTTATCCGTGCTTTGGCATTTTCAGTACCATCAAACCAGCCTGCATATCTCAGCCGGACTGAACAGGCGGTTTGGCATGCAAAGTACCTGCAGGAAAATATCCGCTTCTCTTCTCTTTTTTCGATGTTAGAGATTTTAAGGCAGAGGGGTGTAATAATCATTAATCATCCATATGCTTATTTTCAGCACAACACTAAGACGCAGTTTTTCAGCCGTCTTTTCTATCAAGGCTGTTCAGTTCCGGAATTCATCTCAACTAACGATACTGATATTGCCCGGAAATTCTGCCAGAAAGGACCATGTGTTTGTAAATCATCCTATGGTATTGGCGCCACTCGTGCCGTTAAGAGTGAATCATTAGCTGCTGGGTGCGGATTGGATAAAACGCCTGCAATTTTCCAGAAGCAGGTTAAAGGCGACACTATAAGGGTGCATACAGTGGGGACAAAGGTTGTGTTGAGTCTGAAAATCCTTTCAGAGGGAATAGACAGCCGCACCAACACCGCAGGATTTGAGGTGTTTTCATTACCTGAGCGTTTACAGGATGAGATCAGGCGGATAAACATGAAGTATGAAAGTTATTATTCTGCCTGGGATGCAATAGTGGGGCATGAGAACGAATGCTATCTGCTCGATTTCAATCCGGGGCCTTACATCGGATGGATCGGCAGCTATTTCACCCGATATGTCATGTCTGCCCTGGCCCTCTTTATTTCATTGCATTCAGAGGGTGTATCTGTTGAGAGCACAAGTGCTGCCTTGACATTACCTGAGCTGGATTTTCATAAAGTTGAAGTAGATCATTCCGGACTGCGCCACGATTACGTTGATTTGTACAAGCGCGGATTAAGAATACGGCTGTAATCTGCGTTGTTAAAACAAATTCTGAAACCCTGCTGAATAAACAATGGAACCGCTCATTAATACCGGGAATGTTAAGGGGTGAACAGATGGAAATTGCAGAAAATTACTGTACTGCTGTAAAACTTTGCACTTGAACGGATGTTATTGTTCAGGAGATCCTGAAAACAGGGCTGTTTGCTGCTGGTTCTGACCTTTACTTTTTGGTACATATCTTGCATTATCCTCCTGCAAACAACACAACACCTATCAGCCAAAGGAGTAATAAATGGCGAAGCTGAAAATAGTTGACCTTGAGGTAAATGAACAGCTCGATGCTGCCGCCTTGAAGAAAGTAACGGGCGGAATGGGTAACCAGACCGGTACAAAGACAGGTGGTGAAGGTCGGAACACAAATTTCGGCACTGCAATAGGTGGTAGTGGGGCCGGAGGAGCAGGTGGTGCTAATTGGAACGGCGGCTATGCTGGCGGCGGTGTCGGTACTGGTGGCTCGCAAACATCCTATGCCGGTTCGGGTGGAAGTGGCGGCGGATGGTTCAGCGGAAGATATGGCGGATCTGGTGGTGATGCCTCAGGGACAGCAACTGGCGGCACTGGAATTGGCGCTTCTGTTTCCGGTGGTGCCGGAGGAGCAGGCGTTGGCGGTGTAGGGTCATCCGGCGGGATCGGCGGAGGTGTATCAGACAACTTCTCTGACTCGGTTTCTGTCCCGGTTACCGTCCGTTTCTAATTGGCTATTGTTAAAAGTAAATACAACAATAAATTTTCATAGGAGAAGGCAAAATGGCAAAATTGAAAATCGACGATCTTGAGGTAAACGCCCAGCTTGATGCAGCTGCATTAAAAAAAGTTACCGGTGGTATGGGGAATTCTATGGGAGCAAAGACCGGAGGTGAGGGGCGCAATACAAATTTCGGTACCGCAATAGGTGGAAGTGGAACTGGGGGCCAGGGCGGATTTAATTCCAATTCCGGTGTTGCCGGGGGCGGCTATGGTGGCGGCGGCAGGCAGACATCTTTCGCCGGTTCAGGAGGCGGGGGTGGGGGATGGTTCAGTTCAGGCATAGGCAGCTCTGGAGGAGATGCCTCAGGTACAGCTACAGGCGGGACTGGTATTGGTGCATCTGTTTCCGGTGGTGCGGGTGGAGCAGGTATGGGGGGAGTCGGATCTTCGGGTGGTGTTGGCGGCAATGTATCTGACAATTTCTCCGATTCGGTTTCTGTTCCAGTTACCGTACGTTTCTAATAATAAAACCTGATTGTCAAGTGCAGGGGCAGACAGAAAATGTCTGTTCCTGCATTTTTTGTTGGACAGGAAATATGAGTCGCCTCAAAGCCGCAAAAGCCAAAAATGAATTGTCTGTCTTAAGGTGTCGGTATGGTTGACGAGGAAACTGAAGGCTCCGCGTTGAGACTGTCGCCTCCCTGCGTTATATTTTTTCCCCTTACCCGGTTATTTTCTTCCTGTTTAACTTGCGAATTGATCATAGAATTAGAGGCGCAATTACCGAAAACATTGACACACGTGAGGATCGGGTCAACAATAGGGTCTATTGCAATAAGAAGAATCACTCCTATTACTCCGGGGAGACCAAGTGTTTCAAGGAGAACGGCAAATATTGACAATCCGGAGATGCCAGGTGCGCTGGATGCTGCAAGTGCCACCAGTATGGTAATGATCCCCGCAGGTATCCACGAAAAAGAAGATGGGTCTACATTGTAAACCTGCGCCACAAGTATAGTAGCTACTGCAAAGTAGAGAATATTGCCATGAAGATTAATAGTTATCCCTAATGGCAGTATGATGCCGGAAACCTGCTTTTCAAAGCGCAGATCTTTGTGGAAACTTTCAATTGCAAATGGCAGTGCAGCAAGGCTGCTTGATGTGCCCATGGCAACCAGAAATGTCTTTTTCAAGGCCTTCACGCAATACCAGAAACTCTGTCCTGAACGAAAACTGATTATTAAGAAGTAGATTATAAGAAACAAGGTTGAAACTGCATATATGATTACCACAAACTTGAAGAGTGACATGAATACACCTGAACCGATTTTTTCGAGTCCCCCGGCAAAAAGGCAGAAAAGCCCGATCGGAAGGAAAAGCATGAGCCATTCTATCACTCTGGTCATTGCTTCATAAATAGCTTCGGCTACATCAAGTACTGTAGTTGCGGCCCGGGTTTCGATTTTTCCCAGAGCAATTCCGGTGAATATGCAGAAGACCAGAACCGGAAGAATTTTACCTTCGCTTAGGGCGGAGAAGATATTTTCGGGTATCAACTGACTTATAATTGAAAGGATTGAGAGTTTTGCTGCATGTGTGTTATTTATTGTAGCTTCAGCTCTTCCGATCTCCTCACCCAGGATCGTCTGCTGTTCAAGCGAAAGACTGGTTCCGGGCTGAAATATTAATCCTGCAGAGAATCCAACAGCAACCACAAGGCACATACCGGCAACAAAAATGAAAAACACCTGTCCTGTATTGATAGCTGACTTGCTGCGCAAAAGCCTCCCCATACTCAAAATGACCGCTGAAACTATGACTGGAAGAATGCACATATTAAAAAGTGCCAGGTAAAGCCTTCCGGGCACATAGCACATCTGTGCAAAGGATTTTGCGTATACAGCACAAGCAACTCCAAGTAGAATCGCCGCGATAGAGACTGAAGGATGCTGAAGTGTTTTTAATAAACTATCTGTTATCAGTTTTAAAGGAGGAGCTTTACCGTTTCTGGTCATCTATAAACCTGACTATTTATTCTTTTTGTGAACAAAATATTTTTTCTTGAGCTGCTCAAGCCTTCCTTCAGATTCAAGCAGATCTATATGTAAATTGATCCATTCATGAAGGTGATGGTCTTGCCAGTGAGTTATAACAGAGATGTTGTCTTCTTTGTCAGGAAGAACCCGGACTTGTGCATAAAGTAACGCCTCGGGGTGGAGCTTAGTCCAGGTGATTACTTCGTTGTCATCCATAAGTGCAGCATCAATTCTGCCATTGATAACCGCAAAAGCCGCTGAATCCCAGAGATTATAAGTCTGTACACTGGCTTCAGGAAAAGCCATCTTCGCGAAATCGACATAAGAGGAGCCCTCAAGAACCCCTATCTTTTTATTTGAACTGTTCAGCCAGTCTGTTGATTCTTCGTTTTTTGATTTCAGTCGGTTTAAAAGCAGTGCCTGCTTCAGACGCAGGTATGGACGGGAAAAGAGTACGTTCAGTCCGCGTTTGCGGGTGCGGCTCAGATCGGAAACGGCGATATCTGCCTCTTTACGTGCCACCTGTTGAACTACTTCATCAAAAGTCGAAGCTGTACGTTTTAACTCAAGCTCTACACCCAGAACATTTGCAATTTCAGTTGCAAGCTCAACATCCAGACCGATCAGCTTACCATGTGAATCCTTCATGAAATAGGGTGGCTGATCCACTGCCAGCATTGCAACGACCAGCTTTTTCTGGCTGAAAATTCTTGCAAATTCCGGTGGAAGCATCTTGTCTTCGGATAATACGGCATTGGTAAATAAGATCACGGCAAAAAATGAATATAATGCTTTTTGCCAGAAATCTGCTGCAGGAAAAGAGACGCTGTTATGGTTCACAAATTTACCCTGAATGATCGATTATCGCATCTGCGGAAATATAAAAATCATATTTCTCATTATACCAGAGTTGGAAGACTCAATCAAGCATCTTGGGCGAGTATGAGTGTTTAATCTTTTTCAGGAAGGAAATAATCAGCTTACCCCGGATCCGTCATTTCCGTGAAAACAAAAGCAGGCAAACCTGATAAATTAAAATTTTTCAGATATTTTTCTGTTTTTATCAATATTATCAATCTGCACAAGCAAATTCTCCGCGCTCTCCTTCGAAAACCCCGGCACCTGTGCGATCTGCTCTGCACCGGCTTCTTTAATCCGCTTTATCGATCCAAATCTTTTCAGCAGAAGCCTCGCTTTTACCTTCCCTATTCCTTGTAAATCTTCGAGCTTTGAGCGGCCGAACTGTTTCCCACGCAGCTTGCGGTGATAGGTTATCGCGTACCTGTGTACTTCATCCCTTATTCTCTCCACCAGACGGCGGGCAGGGTGGGTGGCAGGGAGTCTGACTGGTTCGGGAGTGCAGGGTGAGAAAAGGATCTCCTCTTTTTTAGCCAGTGATGCAATGAGTGGAGGGTTTTCAAACTGCTGAAGAACGTGAATAGCTGCATTTAGCTGCCCCTTACCGCCATCAATCAGAAGAAGGTCCGGAAAAGGTTTATTTTCCTCTTTCAAGCGGTTGAGTCTCCTGCTTACAACTTCCATCATCATTGAAAAATCGTTCTGCCCCTCAACACTTTTTATCTTGTAGCGTCTGTATGCGGATTTGTTTGGGATACCATCTTTAAACTGCACCATTCCTGCAACAGTAAAGCTTTCTCCAAGGTTGGAGATATCGAAGGCCTCGATTGTCTCGGGGAGTCTTGGCAGGTGAAGAACTTTTTGAAGATCAGTGATATCCTCTAATGCACTTGGAGGAATTTTCTGGGCCATATAGAGGTTGGCATTTTTCTCGGCCATCAGGATAAGCATCTTCTTTGTACCCTTCTGAGGAGCTGAGATGCTGGTCCTTGATGAGAACTGGGAATCAAACCAGCACTGAAGAATTTCAGGATTGAACCCGGCCCCTTCAGGGATAAGAATCTCTGCGGGCGGGGGTTCTTCAGATGACATATAATACTGAAGCAGTATGTTTTCGTGACTTGCTTTGGCGAGATCCCATGTGGTGCGTTTGAAAAGGAAATTTCTGGATGACATAAGCAGGCCGTCACGAAAATTCAGGATCGCAAGGCAGTTATTACGGTCGCCTTCTGCCAGCCCGAATACATCACAGTCAATGTCAGCCAGCTTGAGATCGACCTGCTGAAGCCTTGAGGCATCACGGATAAGCTGTATCTGGTCCCTGAGCGCCCCGGCATCCTCAAAGCGCAGATCCGCAGAAGCCCTCTCCATGCGTTCCTGAAAATCGCGGATAAGGTCGTTGCGTTTACCGGAAAGGAAACGGGTGAGGTCGTTGATGTCTGACCGGTAGTCTTCCTGTGATATTTTATTGGCACAGGCCCCCGAGCACCTTTTCATCGAATAGTTGATACAGGGACGGATCTCTTTTGAAAGGGGAAGTTTTTTACTGCAGTCCCTGAGTCTGAATATTCTCTTTGCAAATGCCACAAGGTTTCTCATCGACCTGACATCTGTGTAGGGGCCGAAATACTTTGCCCCGCCCTTTTCAACTCTTCTGACAATTAGAAGCCTCGGGAAGGCTTCCTGAAGAGTGATTTTCAGGTACGGGTAGTGTTTGTCATCTCTGAGGTCGACATTGTAGTGCGGCTTATGTTTCCTGATCAGGTTTGCTTCAAGTATCAGCGCTTCGGTTTCATTGTTGGTGGCGATCCACTCAATATGATCCATCTTTTCGAGCATGACAGGGATATGGATCCTGTCCTCATGGGTATCGAAGAAATAGGATCTGACACGGCTTTTCAGGTTAACAGCCTTACCGATATATAGAATCGTCCCTTCTGCGTCTTTCATGATGTAAACGCCGGAGGATTCAGGAAAGCGGCTGATCTGCTCTAAAATCTGATTGGTTTTTTCAGGATGCATATAGAAACATTATGATTACAGAATGAATATAAATCAATAAGAAAGATTATTCACTTTATCCCTGTTGATTTCAGGTGATACATACCCACTCCGCCATTCCGGGTAAAAGCAGGAATCCAGATTCCCCTGCTCTACGGGCATGATAGTTGTGAGAATGTTCCCCTTTGAAAAATAAACATCTTGTTTTGGAGCCGTACATCTTCAAAACATTGTGGCGCCAATGCATCCAGGCTTAAGGATGGGAACTGGCGAAATGGATAACAATCAGTACCGGCTCGGGCTGATTTATATTACGGCAGATAGAGCAATAAATGAAAAAAATAAAGGGGGATAACATGACCGATTCCTCCCTGATCTCTTCTGAACAGAATCAATCTCAAACACTCTCAAAAGAAAAAACTGCCGCAATCCTGATCTCCCGGCAGCCGCTCCGTACCTCTTTGAAATCCCCGTGGCTTGAAGCTGCGCGAAAGGCAGTGATCTGGTCAGGGAAAAATGGGTACACATTGATTACTTCGGCAGGGGTGAAAACCTGGGAGATGCTTCTGTATCTGGCTGCCAGGTATTCGGTATCCAGTAAAACCATGCTGATTGCGTCTGATGAGAGAGAATACCGGGAAAAATGTGAGTGGGTAAGAACGCAGTTCAGGCTAAAGGAGTATTCCTCTTTTGTACCGGTGATCTGTACTGAAAAAAAATCTGCAGGGCATCTAAGAGACCGGATCATCGCAGAAACTGCCGATACGCTCGTTCCTGTCTCAGTGCGAAGTGGTGGTAATATCCGATCTTTGCTCGACAAAATAGAAAAATCGGGTAAACCGGTTGAAAGACGATTTGAGATTCCATACAGAAAGAGAGATGAAAAGATCAAATATTCATTAACTAACGAGATCGCCGGTATCAAGCTTCAGGATACGTTAGATTCTTACCTGATCCACTGGACCCGCACATCTGAAGGACCCTGGCCTGGAGAAATCCTGGCTGATTATTATGAAGCAATTCTTAATTCAGAAAGCTATCCCCGGGATGCGTTCTCTACACTTAAAAAGATCCTTTCTGCGGGAATTATAACCGCATCGTCAAGACATATGCCTTCCGGCGTGCGAACAGTCTCCTTTACAGGAGCCACACTGGAAGAGTTCGTGCCGCTCATGAGATGGCGGGCAAGGTACAGGGAGATGTCATTTGAACCTTACGGAATCGGGCTCGAGAAACAAACAGCACTCCAGCGCGGGATTTATGAGGTGATTTATGATGAGCACCCGGTAAAAACCGGATCTCAAAAAAGGTGGATCTATCAGTCGACAGGGAAAAAGGGGCTCTGGACAGTAGAAAAAGAATACCGCTGCAGGGGAGATTTCAGTTTACGTGAGATCCAGCCCGGAAAAATTATCTGCTTCTGTTTCAAAAGAGATGAAGCAGAGGAGATTGAGAGAAAATTCAAGGTTAAAGCGGTTTCTTTTTGCGGATAACACCGAGGGTAACAAAATGTCAGAAATGCAGGGAATTTCGCGCGCAGATGCGCGCGAAATGGCAGGTACATTATGCTTTACCTATTAGACGCATTATGTCATCGAGGGGATTGCCGTCTCCATCCGAATCAAGCAGCGATGCCAGTCCGGAAACTCCGGTCTTTTTAGCTCCGCCAGCTTTACCTCCAAGAAGTCCTCCAAGCAGTCCGCCTAACATGCCGCCGCTTTTGGCCGCAGGTTCAGCGTTTGCTGACTGTTTTGACATAACTCCAGATACCATCATTGTCAGCATTGGAAGCATTTTCTTGAGCACAGATGAATCAACGCCTGCTTTTGCTGATGCGTTTTGTGCGACGGCTCTGCTTACATCCTTTGAACCGAATATCTGTCCGAGAATGTCATTGCCACGGTTCACATTGGTTGGTTTTGACGAGAGAACATCGTCGAGCAGGTCCGCGCCGCCAAATTTACCCAGAAGACCTCCAAGCCCTTCGATACCACTTGCCTGTGACTGTTTTTTAAACCCGCCGAGAATAGCCGGCATGAGTGCAGCTGCACCGCTTGCGGCCTGATTTTCATCGATTCCCAGTTCTTTTGCCATCGACTGGATCCCACCGAGCTGATTAAGAATATCCGTGATCTGCATTTTATTTCCTTTCAAGAAATTGTTTGTTGGTTATGACTGATAATTGATTCGTATAAAACGAAGCAATCGTAAACAATACTCTAACCTTATGGCAGAGACGTCGTATCCACAGCCTTTGTTGTCAAAGTTTTTTTTGCCTTATTTTGGCATCTGTTGCAAAGATCGGTGATGTTTTTCAGTGCCCTGGCCTGTGCCACAGTACCTTCGAATATTTCGACGGTCCGGTCGCTGTTGATATAGGAGCAATCACTGAAAAGATGATAACTTTTACCGGATTTGGTCCAATAAACGTGATTTACCCCGTTGTTAAGGGCTTCCACTTCCTGTGTCTGTTCGGTATACTGTTCAACAGAGGGGGGAGCAAAATCAAAACCCGTTATGCCTGCAATCACCAGCGCTGCCGCGGCTATTGACCCGACAATACCTTTTTGCTTCGCGTCCATGTTTTTATTGGTGAAAATCAGGATCACAAGAGGCAGAAATGCGATAATGGCAATAATAAGACCCAACTGATTCTGGATAAAAAATTTGACCGGATCTTTTTTCGATGCGGGATCAAGCCGGTTTGCTTGTTTCCAGAGTAAAGAACCTGTTACTGCGAAAATCAGATCCGCAACAATCAGAACAATCAGTAGCGTCATGGCCACCGGAGTTTTGCCCAGAAGAACGATTGCGCCAATCTCAAAGCCGATGGCAACTACCCAGGAAATTATTGCGATCAGGCGGTTTTTTTTAGCCTTCGCCTTGCTTTCATCGCTGGCAACAAAGGTTTTGGTCTCGGTTGCTGTCGTATCAGCGTTTCCGCTCTCGACTCTGGTTATTTTTTTACCCATAAACCGGGTCTCCTTTTTTGAAAGTACGCATGGCAGATGTCTTTGGGAGCACAGGGGGCGTACACTCCTGTGCATAACGATACATGAATATACTACCTGACTTATGCATCCGGGAAGGGACGAAGTGCGTTTAGATCTTGTAGCAGAAAGGCTTGAACAAATCGCAGGTGCACCACACTGGTGGAACATCTGCGATTTGTGAAAGCCTTTCTGCACAAGGGATAAGTGCAATTCGCCCTGATCCGGCTGCATAAGTCAGGTAATAATGGGGACACTTCAATTCATACTATTTCTGCTTTCCTCAAGTGATACTCCGCAGGGGATCGGGCACTAAGGATGCCCCTGTAAAAATTACAGGGGCTGCATTCAAAGTCCGGTGTCAGGTGGAAATTACTGACCCAGAATGGTGAATTCGATTCTGCGGTTTTCTGCACGCCCGGCTGCAGTACTGTTGTCGGCAACAGGACTGGAATCGCCATTTCCGTAAGTCTCGATGCGGGTTTCGTCAATCTGTTTAGATACGAAATATTCCTTGACCTTTGCTGCTCTGTCTTCTGAAAGCTTCTGGTTGTACTCTGATTTTCCTACATTATCAGTGTGTCCGTCAATGCGAATCCGAAGGGTCGGGAACTCATTGAGAACAGATACTGCCTGATTGAGCAGTTTGAATGAAGTTGAAAGAATTGCAGAGCTTCCAGTCTTGAAGTTGATACCCTTAATTGCTCCGGTAAATCTCTTCACCTCTTCGGGAACACAACCATCATGGTCTGGTAGTCCGGTTATTTCCGGGCATTTATCATCTTTGTCTGGAACACCATCGCCATCTTTGTCAGGGCAGCCGCTGAATCTTTCCGGTCCGTATTCATCCGGACACTGATCGGACTCATCAGGTATTCCGTCATTGTCCCTGTCAAGCACTTGCGGGCAGCCATTATTTGAGACAACACCTCGTTCATCGGGGCAATTGTCCTGGTCGTCAGCAATACCATCATTGTCACGATCGGGGCATCCCTTCATCAGTGCGGTTCCAAAAACATTCGGGCAATTATCCCTTTCATCTGGAATACCATCATTGTCACTGTCTATTACAACGACCTTCTTTTTTACACCTGTCAGAAAGAAGTCTAACCCTGCAGTCAGTTCAAGCTTATTACCCCGTCCGGATTCTCCCGATTTTTTGTAACATTCGATCAGGTAATCGCGTACTTCAGCACGAATGGCTAGTCGTGGTGCTGCAAGCCATCTTAAACCTATTGATGCGTGAAGTTGACCATCCATATCCTTGTTGAGGTCTCCCCCACGAAGGATGTAGTTGCCTGCACCGATGCCTAAAAATGGTGTAAAATTTTTATTGATAAACTGGTAATACAGATCTGCATCCAACTTGAAGACGGTGTTTTTGCCGCCTGCCGTTGAACTGATCGGGAGAACTCCACCTCCAACTTCAAAAGCGAGTTGTGGTATGAAATGGTAACCCAGTCGCAATCCGGCTAACCCGGAAGACTTCTTCGGCAGAATAGTGGGGGGAGTAGTCCATATTCCAGGTACATCTCCAAGCTGCCAGTCGGCAAGACTGGGAGAGAACCCGCCATAAGCTCCAATGTAGAGACCATGTTTTGGAAATTGTGCCTCTGTTGAATTCGGAAGAACTCCCAGGTAGATCAACAAAAACAGGGGCGCAAACACTTTAGGAAAATGTGACTTCATAAGAACAAAACTCCTTCTGATGAATGTAGTGTTGTATAGAGAGTTGGTTATTCCTATTGAAGTTTCCTGATTAAAAAATGATAGGCAGAACTTTTCCCTGAAGTGATGCTGATGGTGTAACTTAATTCAAAATAGGTTCAAAAACAAAAAAGTGCAATAAAATCAGTTACCTTTTTCTGAACCCTTTTTCTGCGCACCCGTTGGACGTTACTCGTGAATGATTTGAATACAATTGGAATTGCTTACCAATTCTTCTGGTTGCGTCCCCGATATTAATACATACAAATCCACTTTCTTTTACAACCCGGGCAAGCTCGTTCCATATTTTATCGAGTTCCTGATTCATCTTTTATTGCTTTTACTTTGGGGAAGAGTGCGCAGCTTAAGCATGGCGTATCCCCATAAGACTGGCCGAGCCGGGCATCAGCCACACCTAATGAGAATGGCGAAGATAATCCAGTGATATTTTCATTCAACTGATTTTCATGCATCATTCCTTTTCTTTGCACCCATCGGAAGCGAGATGGCGGGGTCGGTAACGGCACCTATTTTCACCGCGTAGCTTGTGCGTGCCTCGATATCCGCATCAGTCACGATG
>Ga0209723_1000778_pt1 | contig 55981 bp, 39 predicted proteins | sample BiotimSIPDNA_2_FD_185750 | JGI IMG/M metagenome (GOLD analysis project Ga0209723, IMG submission 185750) | Anaerobic biogas reactor microbial communites from Washington, USA - Biogas_R2 time_0 SIP DNA (SPAdes) (version 2) | ecosystem: Engineered > Bioreactor > Anaerobic > Unclassified | place... | reverse complement strand
TAAATTTATGAAATGTACACTTTATGTATACATTTTGTTGCTATTGTGATAAAATAAAACTGCTTTTCAGATAACGAATTTGTACATTAATCATATTAAACCAGTTTAAAGTAGGGTTATTTTAAAGATGGGGGGATATATGAAAAAAAACAGGATTGAAATCAGTTTTGTTGTTATTGTACTTTCGCTTTTTTTCCAAATTCATGCAGATGTTGATTCAACTTTTCACTGTTATTTGCTTTTTGGACAATCGAATATGGCAGGTGGCTGCAAAGAGGTTCTGGGTAATGAATGTGAGCCAAATGATCGGGTAAAGGTTTTAGCTTTCAGATCGTGCAATCAGACATCAGAAGCGTGCGGCGTTAATTTCAACAGACAAGCTGATCAATGGTATACAGCAACACCTCCATATCATAACTGCAGTGAGGGTATAGGGCCTGCAGATCACTTTGCGAAGGTGTTGCTTGATTCTATAAGGCAGGATATCACAATCGGCTTTATACCGTGTGCGCTTTCAGGGCAGTCGATAAATGTTTTCAAAAAGGGTTCAGGAAGGCTTTCGCCGAACGATAACTGGGCTCATCAGGAATTAGTAGATGAGAATCGTCTTGTATACGACTGGATGCTTGAACGGTGCCAAATCGCACAAGAGACGGGTGTTATAAAAGGAATACTTTTTCATCAGGGTGAAGCTGACAACGGCAATAACTGGTGGGTTGGAACAACAAAAGAGATTTTTGACAATCTGAAATCTGATTTAGGTCTTGGTGATATTCCGATTGTTGTTGGTGAACTGTTGCAGGCACCTGGTGCCTGTTGTAGTGCTCACAATCCTTTGGTAAATCAACTGGCATCAGAATATCCAAATTGTGCTGTGGCATCTTCACAAGGTTTGGCAATGAGACCTGGTGATCAATGGAATGCACATTTTTCCTGTGATGGTGTAAAGGTACTCGGAGAACGATACGCAGAAGCGTTTTTGGGACTGGCTGATCTTGATCATGTTCCTCGTCTCAAAAATAATGTAAACAAACCATCACAATCAAAAAGAGTAGCTAATTCTGTAATGATCAACTCTTACGGCAAGGATATTTCCATTTATTCAATAAATGGAAAAGTCGTTTCGAATAGGCATAATAATTCCAGCAACAGATTAAATATGAAAACATCAGGTGTTTACATTGTAAAAACACGGACCAATGGAAATATGTCGCTGGTACCTATTATCGATAACTGAATTTCGGAACAATTTCGGGTCGGACCGCAACAAGTGTTTATCGTTAAAGATACTAAAACTAAAAAAGCCACTGTTTTTAGCCTTAAACAAATGTTTTTGTACCAAAAAAGATGGTTTTAAAGAATCAGAGTCTTTATGTTCCAGTCGTAAGACTGGAACAAAAATAGACATAACTGATTTGTGTAAATAAATATCTTGATATCCAGTTGACCAGTACCAGGTATTGAATTTTGAGGCTGCATGTATAAGTTTTCATATTCCAGCAAATTTAATATAGAAAACGTACATTGCACTTTAAAAATTGTGAAACGTGAATCAAAATTTGAAGTAAGCATTGATTCCATATCCTGTGTTTCCATGATTCTATTCCGATACCAACCCCGATTTCCAGCTCCGGAAAAAAAGCTGGATATATGGGCCTCATAGCCATAAAACCCTTTCTACGGTAGTACCACTAGCGGCTAATTGTAAATTTATCGTTCGATTCAGGTATTATTTAGTCCTATTCATTTTTTACATTTATCATTTTAAAAAAATGCACAAATGTGATGATCATCACATTTCAAAACCGGTTTTTGTATTATTTTGATTCTAATCAGTATGTTTATAGCAATTCTTTGGTCCAGGAAACCTCCCAACCAGAATTTTTAAAATGGTAAATTCTATGGATCTGGGGTTTACAGAGTATGGGCGATGTAGAAATTAATAAAAATCAGTTGCATTTAAGCAGTATTGATCAGTTACTATTGAAAACTAAAATAAAACAGGATCATTAATTACCATGTTTAACGACTTTTGCCAGATGGCTTCAAATGATTTCGAAGATATCAGGGATATCCTGTCGGAGATGACTCTGGAAGACCTGATTTACCATACCGACCAGATCCTTTTTGATCTCGATCCTTATGAACGGATAAACTACGATGTCAACATGTTCTGTAATGGTTATGATGACCGTAATGGCAGGATTGCTCTTTTAGAAAAGTTGTTCAATGATGGAGTCATATCCGCTCTTTATTTACCTTGCGGTTATGAACTTGACCCTGATCTTAAAGAACTTTTAAAACCAATAGATTATAGTTTCTTTTATACTTCAACTGAAGACGAAATGGTAAAAAAAGAACCTGCCCCACTTACCGATGACTTCGAAGTAATAACCGGACAGCTTGAAATCAGTAACCCAAAATGGGAACACACAACTGATGAACTTAAAGCGGAATCTGCTGATAAAGCGGTTACCGGGGATATTATAGAACTTTCTGTGGATATTAAAAACTACCCGGAAAAAGCTCCTGTTACATTTGACATCTATGATGTTTCCTCAAACACTCCACTGCGTATTACTTCAGTTGAAAGCAAAAACGAAAACGGAGTTGCAAAGGCACAGTGGACTGTTGAAGACCCAGAGAAAAAGGGGGGAAGTCTTAAACTCGCTTTTGAAGCGATTGCAAGGAGTAAGGCAAGTCCCAGAAGCTCAGTTCCGATTATACCAAAAATCGATTGTGATTTTGTGGAAGCGCCGGATATCCTGTTTCATCACAACAGTGCTGTACCATGCCTGGATGAAAGCGGAACATTAATCAGTTCTCTTTGTTCTGTATTCAAATTTGCAAAAGAAAACAGTGATAAAGAGATACTGCTTTTTGGGCACAGTGATACAAGTGGTGATCCGGAGTATAACTACGACCTTTCACAATGGCGCGCGGAAGGGATAAAGGCTTCTCGACAACAAAAAAGATGCCTGGCTTGACATAGTCGAACTGGCTTCAAAGGTTGAAGATTACCAGACCATATTGAAATCCCTTTACGATTCATACGGATGGCCAACCGATCCCGGTGCAGTAGACAACACAAACGGCCCAAAAACAAAAGACGCGGTTAACGCATTCCAGGGTGAATACAATAACCGGTTTGATGGATCGCTTAAGCAGGACGGTGTGATGGGGCAAAACACCTGGAGTGCTTTATTTGAGGTAATCCGGGATCTTCTTGTTGAAAGTGTGAAAAGTGAAATCGGTGAAGAACCATCTGGACTTGTCTACAGTTCAAACAACAATGGAGTTTATCCGTGCGGAGAGAGTTTCCCGATTGATGAAAAGGGAAAAGATGATTACAAATCCCGTGAGAACCGCAGGGTCGAGATCGTGTTTTTCGACAAGGGTAAAGCACCGGAGCTTATTAAGCCTGAAAATAAAAAGAAAGTAAAGAAAAGTGAAGCAGTAATTTATGACAAGAGAATTACGGAAAAGAAACCGGTTTTTTCAAAGCCGGTGCAAGCAGAGAACAGTGAGACAATTGTTCTTGAATGGGTTTATCCACAGGTTTTTGACGCATCAAAACCGCATAAACAGTATGTAAATCTTGATTCGAATGGAAAAGAGCAGGGAACAGAGCTGACAATAAAAGTTAGGGCAAAGGATCTGAAAGAAAAAACCGCAGGAAAAAATGTATATTGGAGAGTGACAGCAGACAACAAAAACAGTAAAAGAAACAGCCCGAAAACAGGTATCATGGATAAAGCTGGTGGAAAGCAGGTTGAATTTACTGCAGGAATTGCAAATCTCGACACACCATTTGAAAAAAACGAAGCATCAATAGTCCTCGCATGTGGTCTTGCTGGAGGTGACCGTTTCACGGTTGAGGCTGGAACTGACGGAGAAAATTTTACGAGTAAGTTTGTGGTGGAGAATTGGAGAAGGTTGTGGTATCAATTGACACATCATCAATCTGTTACACCACCTTCGATGGCAACGCCTATAGAGAACTTGAAAACTGTATTTATAGAATTTTTAAGCGAAACACCTTGTACACACACACGAACTGCAACTGGAAATGTAATTGTTGGAAATCATAATGCAGGAGAGTACCACAAATTACTTTCAACAAAAAATAAGGATAGGTGTTGCCATATCATTTTATGTGATAAGCAATACGATGGTAAAGATTCAACTGGTAGAGACCTAGTATCTGAAGCAACTCAAATATTTAAAAGTAACAGTGATTTTATTCAAATGAGTGATCCTGCTAATAAGCTTAAAATTTTCAATCCACCACTTCAAACTGGTTCCAATTTTCTTGTTAATGGGAAATGGAAAAACTTGGCTAAAAAAACAAATGGGACATTCACGGATGACCCAACTAAAACTAATTTATCTACAGGATTGGTTTCATTTCATGACAATGATTTTGTTAAAGTTGATTTGCCTCCCAATGCGAACCCTTCAGCAACGGATTCTGTCGAAGTAACTATAAAAGTAACAGCAGCTTGTGGCCCATGGGGAGGAGATGGAGGCGTTGCACCTCACAATCTTGTCGTTATTAATTCAAACGACACGATTCATAGTCAGTGTGTGATGCACGAACTCGGACACTTAATGAAAATGGTTCCAGATCCGACTTATTACCTCTGCCCCCCAGGGTTTAACTATGCAGACCATACAATGAAATACACTAAAATGGGAGGTTCTGGGAGCCATTGCAGTTACAAAATTAACAAAGCATTATCAACAAAAACAAAATATGTCGATGGTAGATGTATTATGTTTCACCAATTAAACAACAACTGTGAATTAATTTACTGTCCAGACTGTTTACCTTTTGTTAAAGCACAAGCTTTAACAACATTGAAATAAATGGAGGATTATATTATGATAAGTGCATTATTATTTGCATTAGAACTTTCAGATGCTGACATTTACAATAAAATTGATATCTACTCCCGAATAAACAATCAATTAACAGAAATGGTTACACCTTTTGATATTGGTATTATTTCCCCGTCCCATTTCGATGTAAAGGAGCATCCCGTTATTCCAGTTTATTCTGTATGGAAGGTAAATAATATCGACAATAATGGTTATTTGCCTCCAGTGGCGGCATATCTAATTGTAACACAGATAGAATCCAACCAGGTCACCATAATACAATTAAGCGATGATAACGGGAAACTTCCATCACCTGACAGTTCAGAAGAACCGAAGTATCCTCCTGGATATGACAAGAACAAAAAAGTAACCAGATATAATAAACTCTGGAGAGATCTTTCCTCTAAAGATATTCGATGGGTTGATGGTCACTATTCGATGTGTGCGATATGTGGAAAAATGGTTTCTAACAGAATTGATGTGAAGGTGGCTGGAACATCAATTAATCCTAAAGACACAAATCTAAAGGATTTTAGAGTTAAAGCAAATTCGAAAGAAGCGTTATTTGAAAAAAGTAGCGATTCCCCGTTAATTCCAGCTCTACAAAATTCAATATTAATAAAAAAAGTTGAACACGACCACTCAAACATTAAGAAAATTTTTATTTATGGTAGTTACAATCTTCCGGCTAAACTAATAAATGGAAGAGCATATCTTGAAATTTCATTAATAATTCAGCAATCTATAGATAATGAAATGTTTCTTGAACGAATTATAATACCTGTCAGATTTATCCAAAAAGAAAATGAAATAATTAAAGGTTTCTTTGAACATGATCTAACAGAGTTATTTACCATTAATGGTAAAAATTCAAATGACACAATAATGGTTAATGCTATCGCAGGAACAGTATTGAGTAATTATGTAGCGATCGTTAAAAATTAAAGGGTCATCCGGTTTTTTCATGGGTAACCATGAAAAATTCAGATGCGCCTGGATAAATGGAGCTCCGACCAGTAGTCTCCGGTTCACAATCTTTAAAAATGTTCGAATGGAACTCTATTTCGAAGGCAACACTGCCAGCATTCTGACGTACCCAACCGTAAGCCATAGCAGTTGCTAATAAAGGGCGCATGCCTTACCATATAATTATCATAAGTTTGAAAAGCATTTCTTTTTGCTTGCAGGTTTTGGAAGTTACGCTGCTGGAAATGTGCCGATAGGAGCAGATGATAAGTTTGAGTTCAGAAAACTGGAAACATAGGAATATTAAGTTACTGTATTCAATTATCTTAATTGGAATCTGTCTTTATTCATGTCTTCCCGATAATAATAGCTCAGAGAAAGGTATAAAGGAAACAATGCATACATTAACTTTAAAAAATGAAGACTATTGGGATGATCCACAGTTAAAAATTGGAGATCTGACATGGAATATTCTTGAAGAGGGAGAAGAAAAACTAATCATATTTAGTCCGGATCAGATTTTTTTGGATCTTCATAATTCCTGGCCAGTAATTATGATTGGTGCAAGAGATAAATCAATTCCTTATAAAAACCGTTTTAAAGGAAAAACAATTGGTATTTGTATTAATCTCGAAACCGGTTTTTCAAAAATTGGAACAGTTCACCGTGCACCTGATATTATAAATAATGCTAAATTACCTTCTCCAGGGTTAATTGTTCAGGATTACCTAATTGATATAAGAAGATACCTGAATGTTTCATGGGAAATTGGAACATTCAAATTATGGTTTTTATATTACGATATGATATCAAATGGGATTTCCTGTAAAATTTCTCTTAATGAGAAAACTTGTGCTAGTGAAGAAGAAAAAGAGCATCTGAACAATGTAATGCAACATGCTCAAAGAAGAAATATACTGATTAATGATGCTGTTGAGTATAAAAATGATTCAAATGTAAATGATAAAACTGGAATGGTTATAGAAAAAGAGATAACGAAGGAAACGAACAGAATTGTGGTTAATATTCGTGGGAAAGTTCCTGTAATTGAACATCAGAAAGTATCCCATGATGAACAAAATGATCAATTAAAAGGGGTATTTGCTGTTATCCCTTTAGATATAATAATACTGAGGACACAAGACGTTCGTGAACAATTTAATCTTGGTGTACCATGTTTTAAGGAATTAACTAAAGAGAATGAACAAGAGTATGCAGAATTTAGTGTAGGGATCTCTTTATTTGATATTCTCGATTCTGAAATTAATGAAGGTGAAAAATTATTTGTATATGCTTTCTCGGGTGAGCATTTTTCAGGTCCTGAAATAATCGACTGACAATATGAAAAATATAAAATATCTGTTCATTTCAAAAATGTATATACAGAACTAAAATAAAGCACCATGAGTTGACCGAATCTGATAATGAAAAACAGAAATTCGTATTTTCTACAACAAAAGAAAACGAATCTTATTTTAAAATCGACTTATTACTATCTTAAACAGGAAAACATGAATGAGGATATAAAACTTGCTGCTATTGAGAGGGTTGAAAAAACGCAGAGAGAAAATTTATGGAAATACGCAACATGGCAGATGAAAGTAAATCTGATTCGTGAGCTCCGGTAACACCAGAAATTTCATAAATATACATATAATCACACTTCACCTTCCAGGAGATGTAATATGAGAAAAATGGTTCAATATTCAGTTTTACTGATTTCAGTTTATTTTATGTTGGTAATTTCCTGCGATATGCCTTCCGATCCGTTTAAAAAACCGTCCAATTCAAAAGCAAGATTGTTTTTGGAAGAAAACGAGCAGACAATAGATTTTGGTTCTGAAATCAAAATAGGTGTTTCCATATTTTTGGCAGAACACATTGAAGCGCTTCATATTTTTACCAGAAATAATGGGCTGGATTCCATACATCATTACAATTCAAATGCTGTAGATGATACTCTGTATTTCAATCACAAGTTTACTGTAGAGGGCAAGGACACAATTTTTGTAACCGGAAAACTCAAGAACAAAAATTACATGAATAAAACCGATACATTCCCAGTTTTTATTCTCCCGGCTCCCGATTCTGTCTATTTTGACTCTATTGCAGATCCTGTTTACACTCTTACAGGAAAAATCGACACACTTGGTTTTGTAGCATCGGCAAGAAGTGAAAAAGCACTTGAATTTTCAGTGAAATCTGACCCGAAAATAGATTCCGGGTTGCTTGAAGTGATTCAAGCAAAAGATACAGCACGTGTTATCATAAGAACAGATAAATCCGGGAAATATTCCATAACTTTGTATGCGAAACGGGATTCACTTATTGATTCTGCTTCTGTTAAGGTAACCGTTTATGAACCGTTGTTGTTTAAAAATGTAATATTACCTGATATAGTTACTTCCGGAAAAAGCGATACTCTCGTTTTTATATTACCAACAGAACGTGAAGACACACTTACCTGTAAGCTGCTGAATAGGAATGATTTTTCTGAATCAGAGATTTCTATTTTAAGCGAAACGGCCGATTCTTTTGTTGTTGTTTTTACGCCTGAAACAAACGGAAAGCATGAATTTGTAATGCTTATTACAAATGGACATATCAAGGATACATTGAATTATGAGATACTTGTTTCAGAAAAAATTCCTGTATGGAATATAACAGAAAAAACGATTGATGCAGTTGAAGGAGAAGAGATCAGTGTTGATCTCAGAGATTTTATAAATGAGAAATTTTCTGGCGATTTCAGTCTCGGTTCTGATTCAGGGAAAATAAAAGATACTGTATGGAAATGGACACCTCCATGGGGTTCAGATACAACCAAAACAGCAGTGATTTCTGCTGTATGCGATTCGGATGAGTATAAGTTAAAACTGAATGTTTCTGTTGTTGAAGGTGATACTACTGGCCCGACAATAAGGCTTTTGCATTCATCAATGAATGATACAGTAATCGGATCTTCACAGATTAATGTTGAAGCAGTAGTAAAAGATTTCGGGGCTGGAGTGTCTTCTGTACAAATCAGTTATGGATCTAAATCTGCAAGCATGGGTTTAATTGAAGACAGTATCTACATATATCCTGTCAAAGACCTGAAAAGTGGAGAAAGGACGGAAATAAAAATTGTAGCCCAGGACGGTTCAATGCGAAAGAATGTGACGGAATATGTTTTTTATATTACATACGATACCACTATAGGAGATAACGTGGCACCTGTAATTAGTCAGGAATCAGGTCCTGAAAATGGTGGTCGGGTAACTGATGGACAGATACTGCTTTCGTTTTCTGTAACTGATGATTCAGATATTGATTCGGTATACTGGACTCTTGAAGGTACTTTCAAGGGAATATTGGCGAGAGATGATAATATCTTTTCTCTTTCCGATAAATTTGGTGAATATGGATCAAATGAAATAGAAATATTCGCAGTAGACAGATCTGTAAACAGAAACCGCAGTTCTTTTAAACTGGTTTATGATTACAATACTGAAATTACTGGTGTAGAGATTATTTCTCCTGAAAATGGTGCTTCAGGTTTTGATACAAGTGGTGTAACTTTTAAATGGAGCGGTGGAAATGATGAGGACGGGGATACTGTATTTATTGAATTACTTTACGACACATCAAAAACTAACCTGAAGAAAAAAATTACTGGAATAAATGTCAATACTCTTGTTTTGCAGGAAGAGCTGAATTCGTACACAGATTATTACTGGCAGGTTATTGCTTATTCGAAAGTTTATCCGGATACAGTAAGATCATCTGTTTACAGTTTTAAAACAGAAGCAGTTCCGCCTAAAATAATAACTCAACCAGGTAAAAACATTGATGTTGATATTGGCGAAAAGGTAGTATTGCAGGTAAATGCAACCGGAAACCCGGAACCATCGTACAGATGGAAAAAGAATGAAAAAGTTATTAGCGGAGAAACAAAAGATTCACTTGTAATTGGTTATGCTGCTTTAGATGATTCAGGCGAATATGTTGTTGAAGTTTATAATGAAGAAGGCGATACTGTAAAAAGCAATAAAATTGATTTGAGAATCATTTATCCTGTAAAGATAGCTGCCGGTGGTGATCATAGCCATATATTGAAAAACAATGGCACTTTGTGGGCATGTGGATACAATCATTTCGGGCAACTCGGTAATGGAACTAATGATAACATAAATGATCCTGTTGAAATTATGAATAATGTGGCGGATATCGCTGTTGGTTATTATCACAGCCTGATCCTGAAAAGCGATGGATCCTTGTGGTCATGTGGCTTGAATCGTTTCGGACAGCTTGGTAACAAATCTAATGATGACATAAACGATCCAGAAAAAATAATGGATGATGTAGCGAATATCGCTGCAGGTGGTAATCACAGCCTTATAATGAAAAAAAATGGCACATTGTGGGCATGTGGAGATAATTATTGCGGTCAGCTTGGCGATGGGACAAAAGAAAACAAAAGTACACCGGTTCGAATTATCCCAAAGTCAACCGATCCTTAAAGTTCGAATTTAAAAAAGCAAGGGTGCTAAATTTAAGCTATTTATTGGGTATCCGGTTTTTCTGTGGTGCTCACTGGATCTTTTCCGAAAAGGTCAATAATCGATATCCAAAAAAGCGATTGAAGAATTGGGGAGACGGAAAACGATTCCGATTCCGTCGCCGAGTCCCGCCCCGATAGGATTGGATTGAGACAAAAGTTCAGACATTCTTTTTCATACAAATTATGATAAAACTGAAATATTACAGCATAATTACCTGTTAAGAATCACCTTTCTTGCAACAGTACCACTCATATCAGACATTCGAAGCACGTACATATTGTTGGACAAGCCAAAATTCCTGGTATCGAAATGCAACTGATGATTGCCGTTTTCCAGGGCTCCGTTAAAGAGATTCTTTACAAGCTTTCCTGTAAGACTGTAAAGGGAGATGTTTACTTTACCCTGATTTTCTGTTGGATAATTTATAATTATGCTGGAACCTTTTCGGGAGCAATCAATTGTATTATATGCCGTTAAAGGTTTGAATGGCTGTACACTTACTTCTTTAACAGGAACTTCATACCCGATAATATGTATATCATCAATCCAGAATTCACCTGATGCCCCGCTTGCACCATGTATTTGCCATTGTATTTTGGGTATACATGTAAGATCAAGTTCAACAGCATTTGTAACCCATTCCGGTTGAAGAAATTCGTCCCAGGTGATACTGATTTCTTTCCAATCACGGCTGGGTTCCAGTGTGTAACTGTAACTCGCTCCGTCTTCCGTTACAGCATCAGATTCACATTTCAGGGCGCATGTATCATTGCTGCCAAAGCTGCCTTTATAGGCGAAACTGATTCCGGTTGACATGCTTATATCAACTGTCGGCTCCTCATCCGACATCTCAAACCCGACCCCAACAAATGGTGCGTAATTATAACTGCCTCTATCAAGGGTATATTCCACTTTCAGTGCAAAATCGCTGTTATATCCGCCGCTTGTCATTTCGAATGGTTCGTCTTTTTTTCCTGATAAAGGCACTATTGAAGAATTGCCATTAACATCAGAATCTGTGAATGTAAACCAAGGACTTCCCATTCTGGTTTGATCATCACCATCCTCGAAATCGTCTACAAGATCTGAAGCGCTTTGATCCTTGTAATTTGCTGTTATTACCATATCATAATTGACTGTTACCGATGCGTTTGAATTTGATCCTTCATAATCACCACTCCATCCGATAAAAGTATACTTTGAAAGGTCTGAAGGTTGTGTTGAGATTGATACCTGTTCTCCTATTGAATAATTACCGGTTTCCGGCGATACAGTTCCTGCTTCCGGCGGATTTACCTTTAATGTAAGTGAAGCCGACTGTTTCGGTTCTACGCGGGTAAAATCCGGCATGTTTCCGGTAAGAAGGAGCATTGATAACAGTTCAAGACATTCGTTGTAGTAATTATCATCTCTGCTGCCGAACGCACGAAGTCTTGTATAACCATTGTTCACCCATGATTGAAAAGATGGATCTACCATACCTCCAACAGTTAATGGACCCAGATATGTCGGGATATTGTCATTGTTACCGCCTGCTGAGGTATTAATGCTGCCGTCAAGATTATATTGTTGTCCGATAGCTGCAGGACTGTTATTAGTATTATTTTTAAACCATGTAACAATTTTTGAACACAGGGTTTTTGCATCAGAATGACCGTACCAGGCGTATGCCCATCCAAGCCGCCATGGAGTACGGCACGCGTCAAATCCGTATATTTGTGGGAAATTGCCAACACCGCCTCCGGGATTTCCCGATTCATTACACCAGTTTGGCCACATGCCTGTGGTAGAGTGTTGACTTCTTTGTAAAAGCTGGTAACAATTGTTTTGAACAGAACTCCATCTGCTTCCGTTATCATCAACTGATTGAAACAATTGTGTAGCAACCATGCTCATATAAGAAGGATTATAGGTATTATAACCCCATGAGTCACCACCGATTAATACATTACCGCTAACCTCATGCGAGTATATTTTGCTTATCAAATCTTTGGCGTCATTGAGATACCTTGAATCATCCCATTGCTTATGAGCCAATATCAGTGCAACCGCTACATCAAGTTCGGCATCAGTAGCTGCACCGCTTTGGTTGACTCCGTTAAAACCACTTATTTTCCAGTGCATCAGGCTGTTGCCATTACTAAACCTTTTATAATAGTTCCAAAGTCTGTCAAATTTTTGCTGTGTATTATTTTTATCATTATCCATATAAACCATAATCAGCATGCCATATCCGATACCTTCGCTGACAGTGTTTTCCGGTTCATCAAACTTTATACGTGCCAGATCTCCACTTTCTTCATAATATCCGTTTAGCCATATATCATACACAGCTTGTACATGTTTATGACTGATACCCTCAGGCATGATTCCATAGTTGTATTTGACTTGTTGTGGAAAAGGATATTTGGGCGCGGAAAATGCGCTCAGGTTGAATATCAATATAAAACCCCAAACCGTTATATTTCTGAACATGATGCCTCCTGTAAAAGATATGAACTATTTGAACCAGGACAGTGGATTTTTTTGAAGAGCTGCACACTTATTGTGTCAGGAATAACTGGTTCCCAAAAACAGTTGTAATATAGATTTCAATAAGTGATTAGTGTTGATAAATATAATTAAGGTTTATTGATTTAACATATATACAGGAAAAACACAGAAAATAGGCCGGAACAAAATGTTACCAAGAAAGTAATTCCAGAACCAGTACCCGCTTACAAGTCCATTGATTTACGACTTGTATCAGATCCTGATACTGGAAGCATAAAATGAGAAAAGTCCTCAGGTTAAAAAAAAACCTTATGTTCTGGTAATTGTTGCTGTTACAGATTTATAGAACATTGATCCTTTGTGATTGAGTAAAACCATTACCTTTAACTCGTACTATATAAACTCCGGTTTTAACCTGTTTTCCTGTCCGGGACAAACCATCCCAGGATATTTTTCCTTTTAATGATATGTTGTTCATGGATCTAATCAATTTCCCCGACAGATCGGATATTTCGATATCAGACACTTGTGAAGGAACCTGAAAAAATATCTCTGAAGCTTTTGATCTGCCATTGATTATCATACAGAAATTATTTTTAGATTTTTTAATACGAGAGCGCGAAACAGATGTCGGATCATAAGCTTCAATCTCTTTCCATTGCAAATCGTTTTCAGAAATTCCAAAGGAGCTAAGTATTGTCTGTATTGCACTTTCAGTATGTGAAGCTCTCATCAGCTCTTCGCGGATTTTTCTTACAACCATGATATCAACAGCCGGTCCGAATGTGCCCATAATTATACGTGCCGGAAGATGTGATGGAGGATCGAAAGGACCTTTTCTGGCAGCCCATAACGAATCGACAATGCAAAGCTGCTGCCGTACAGGATTACCCCCGAGTATCACTTCCGATTTGTTTTCATCAATCATTTCCTGTAAACTTGGGCAGGAAAATTTCATTGTACCGGTGTGGTTTTTCAAACTTAGAGTAAAACCGCCCTTGTCTGTGAAACCATGACCCTTGTTGACTGAACAATTAACAAGTATGTCATTGGTGTAAACAACAGAATTTCCGGATGATACTGCAAGTACATCTGTACATTTTAATGTACTGGAACCAACAGGAATATGGGGTCCTGTTTTAACAGAATTGGATACGATTATATTTTCGGGTAAACCGTTTCCGACATAGGGACTGTATTTACCACTTCCATATGCATTATCACACGCATCATAGATTGTAATATTTGACGGCTGTACGCCGAGTTTTATAAGTTCCTTACAAACTTTTCCGACAATCGCAATCCGGGACATGATACCGGTATAGATACAGTTTACCTTGATAGCTGCTTTTACCTCATCCCACTGCTTTTCTTCAGGTTTTCTGAAAATGGCAGCCCATGCCTCATCCGGATCATCTTTACCGGAAAGGTTTACAGCCATTCCATCCATATTTGTCTCAACACGCTCTGTGTCAACAACTTCATTTTGTTCATGGAATGTATCGGCCACTGTCGCATCCTGCTCATTTTTAAACATTTGAGGATCGTGACAGCAGACCACAAGATTGTTGCTTATTTGTGGGTTAACCTGATCCCCCGAAGACCATGCAAGACTGTTTTTGGTTCCGGCAATAGTGGATTTAATACCTGAACCGGCAATTGATAATCCAGTGATACCGGCAGTTGCAGATTTTAAAAATGATCGTCTGGTTACATCTTTGGCTTTTTTCATATTAACGCCCCCTCATTTAAGAGCATATTATTTTTATGATATTAAACTCATTTCAGATTGCTGACTTTATTTCTGAACAGTTCCAAAAAACTTGATGCTGCATTTTTGGCATCTGCTTTCTTGCTGTATCCTGTAAAGTGTAATTCAAAGTAGTATTTTCCAAAATGAGCGTATGCATCAACACCGCTTAACGGACTATTGTCAATAATCGCTTCATTTTCACTAAAACCGTCAATTATGATTTCATCAAAAACTTCTTCAGTGTGCATTTTGCTGAACATCGCATTAGCATTGGAACTGTTACCAAAATCAATTACTATCAGAATGAAATTAAAAGAGGATTTTGAGAATGTTTGCTTAAAACCCTCAACCAGACCTTTCTCAATATATTTCTGGGCACCGCCATTCAAACCGGCGTCTTTAGTGCAATTACTTACATTAAAATCAAATAATGCGGATTCTACCCATCCGCTTGCCTCTTCGCTTTTAAGTTTAAGTGAATTGAGGCCCTGTGAATCGTTCCCGTCATCGCTTACCAGTTTGCAGTTGGTAAACAGAAGAAAAGTAACAAGTACAACAGAAGCTGTTTTAAAAAGGTAAGTCATTGAACACCTCCAACCTAGAAGTTTACGATCATTGTTAAACGGCTCTGGAAATCCGACAGCTTATTATGAGTAAAAGTAAATGTTTCGAAATTGTTGATTTGTATGTTAGGCAGAATGACAGCAGAAAGATTGAATGTATATCCAATTCCTGGTTTTTTTCCGAAATCGCCGTCAATACTTTTCCATACAATACTGAAATCATGTGAATTAAAAAGTGATTTTAGAAAACTGACATTCTGGAAATTCAGGTTTACAGTTAGTGAAGGCCCGGCTTCAAGCACATTTCCCGTAGAATCGGTGCAATAAGTTGCATTCAACTTGGGTACAGTTCTGAGCCATGGTGTAATAATTCTGTCGTAGGATAAATAACCGCTGTGATAATTGTTAAGTTCTGTGTAATTCCAGATAATCTGCCAGTAATTTCTCGATCCGAGCCAGTACTGGAAGTCATTTTCTGTACTGAAATAACTGATAGTGTCAGACACGGTCCATTCATTAAAATTTCGGAAAAGAATCGCATCTGAAGGAAAAACATTAAATCCGAAACCACCAATCGTTGTGGAACTGTGTTTGCCGTTCAGGCCTGTAATAATCTCATGTAGTCGAGGTCTGACTGTGTTAAATGTAGTATTTGTTTTTTGTGAAAGGTTAAAACGTGGAGAAAACCACCTTAATGGAGAAAACCACTGTCCTGGTTTCATTATCACACCCAGACTGCCTGTAATGCTGTCGGAACTGGTTTTATCCGACTCGTATTTATTGAACTGTAAATAATATAATGCGCTGATATCAATACCTTTCGGAAAATCAGTAGTCTGAAATTCGAGGCCCGGATAGATTGTGGATGAAGGCATGCTGTCTGTATCCATACCGCTGCGGTATAGTAGATTTCCCGAAATAGTAACAGAATGAACAGGATTAACGGTTAAAATTGCAGTGCTCATTCGGCCGTTTTTCCAGTTTTTGTCTCCAAATTCAGTCCTGTATTCCGAATGAGATATATCATAACTGAATCTGCGCACATTTATCAGATTTTCAAGCAGGCTCGATGATGTTTCATAAAGGCGCATGTATATCTTGTCTTTTGTATTGAACAGGCTGTCGAATACTGATTGTGAGGTGTCATTTTTTGAATGAGTGTCAAATATTGTACGTGAAGCAGAGACATCAAAAAAAGGCAGGCCTGGTTTGTGTAATCCGGCTTTTGATGAAAAACGTTTTTCGGTTCCATGTTCTGCATGGCGGTAATGCTGGTAATAACTTACCGGAATATCTTTTGTAATGTCGTGAGTTAAATCAAGATCAAATTGATTTTTTATCGCGCCGTAACCGAAGGTAAATGTATCGGTTGATGTAAAGTTGGAGTCTGCAAACATTCCATTGATTACAAGGCCTGTTTTATCTCCAAACCGGCTTTGTAGCGCAACAGACCCGGCTCTTGCGCCGCTTTTCATATTGTAGGAAAAATCGGGCGTTAATTTAAAAAAAAGATCCCTGTTTTTTCCGCGAAGTTCTATCGGAGACAAGATGTTGACAACAGGACTGGGTTTTCTGATATCAACAGATGAGAAAAATGTATCGGTACTGAATCCTGCAAAACCGATTCGTGTAGAAATCCATTCTCTGGGTGAAAGATTTACGGACCCGAAATGCATCTGGCCGAAACTGTGTTCGGGAATGAACTCGACATCATTGATTCTGCCATCAGGTATGGTTTGTATCTTGTATTGCACCGTTATAATCGCAACAGGATCAACAGGTGCATCTGTTGTGAACTGAAGTTTTCCGATATCGTTGTAGAACGTGTACTTTGTCGAATCGAGCAGCTCTCCGTCAACCCATACACGTACTGTTCCGGGGATGATTCTTGTAGTATCTGAACCGGACCTGGCAGTGTCTGTATCCATCAGGTCTGATGAATCTGCTGTCTTTCGTTTGTCTAGAAGATAGTAAGTGCCACTGCTTTGATATTTAAGCGTACGCCATTGTGTTTTGGTTGTAATGTAACCTGATCCTGCTGCAGCGCGTAAAACCTTGCGGTCGCGGCCTTTGACACGTTCCTTGCTTTCCAGCACAATGCTTGCCCCTTCAAGTTGAGTAGAAGGTAAGGTTTGTGAAGAAAGCTGATCGTTTGTAGTTGTACCTGCCTGTATCGAGTTGATACGGTCATTTCGGTTACCTTTATAATAAATACCCTTTTTGGGTACTTCATTTAAACTGGTGTTGTCAAAAAACAGTTCCATGCTGCGATCATGAGGATCTGTTGTACGAAGATTGAGATTCATAAGTGGTAATGAAGGGATTGAATAACTGTAAACACTTACACTGTCGTAAAGTGTATCATAAACCATTTTGTCGTTAATGATTCTGCCCCTGGTGAGTGTATCATAATCATAGCCTTTGCGTTTTAAAGAAATATTCTCCTCGACATATCCGGCAAGAACAGATTGATAACCGGTTTTATACCGGACTGTAAGCCCTTCATCATCCCAGGTTGCAGTTTTTGTCTTCTGCTGAATGCTTTTTCTTGAGTCTTTTTTCCAGACGCGGTTTTGTGCATCATATACTGCCAGAAAAGATCTGTAGATAATGACGACAAAGTTATCTTCAAAGTAAATTTTTTCAATCTCATCAGGGTCAAGGTCTGTATCGTAATCAATGAAATCTACCGCTTCGGTATTAATATTGTATTTTAGCAAACGCTTTTGGGCAGCCAGAAGAAGAGTATCTGCAATTTTTGTAACAGCATGAATATTTCCGGTTTGCGGAATGTCCAGTACGCGATTGATTCCATTAGCAGTTGTAAGGCGCATTAAACTGGACCCGTCAGTATAATAGACCACTGTATCTTCATCAAAAAAATCTGTAATCGGATTTTGAACTTCTGTTGTTTCCCATGAAAATGAAGCAGGAATGTATCTTCGTATAAAATTTCGATCAATCAAATTAAGAGATGTATTACTTGAATAGAAGTACGAAGACTCCAGAAACTCCGCATTAAGTTCTGTTGAAGTCCATTTTTCTGTTGAAATTGTAAACCGGTTAAGTTTTGTTTTGCTGATACAGAACAGTTCATCACCATCACTGTATATTCCAATAAAAGGCTGTTTGTCTGAAGGAATATCGTATGTCTGCCATTCATCGGCGAGTCTGTCGAAACAGTGAAGAGTATTGTCTGTTAAAAGCCAGAGATAATCCATATCAACCGCAATTTTGCCTGTAATAATCTCTTCGTCAGGAAAAGAGATCCTCTCACTGGCTGCATTGTTCATGTCCAGTTTGTACAAACCTGTATCTGTTGAAATGAAGAGAAAATTATCATATTCAACTGCATCACTTATGGATTTTACTTTTCTGACAGGATCAATACTTACCGGACGTATGGCAAATGAAGATGGTGAGAAGAAAAAGATGTTATTCGAAGATGTAAACCAGACATTCTTGTTGTTACTGGTAAAAATACGCCATTTAAGGGGTTCCTGTGCTGAAACCAGAGTACTGGAAAAGATCAGAACCAGCAACACTGAAATGAATCTGATTTTCATACTCTTGTCTTTTCTGAATGAATTTAAAAAAAGAAGATCTCAGGTCAGTAGAGTACTGAATAATTAACATTGCATGAATTCTCTTTATATTGTTCCTGAAATACTCCAGACTGCAATCAATCAAATTTACCCGAAACTAAAATTACTGGTAAAAATCGCATCAAATTACAGTTTCTGTAATCATTGAAGATTCTACATTACCGAAACCCAGATCTGAAGCTATCTTGAGATGTTTGACCTGCCTGCCTTCAAAGGTTTTTCCGTACCAGGATGCAAGTGTTACAGAATAACTGTCTACTGCAACCGGGTCGATTCCAGCCACAAAAGTGTTTAGTTCGGCTACTTTACCCGGACCGGCAGGCCCGTTATCAAGAAGTGCCCGTGTCGCATCAACTATACAAAGATGTGGCTTTATATAATAAAGCTGTTCTGCTATTGCAGTGTGCATGTCCATTTCTCTGTGATATGCGCCTCTGTCTTTTACAAGTCCCATGAATCCTTTCAGGTTCAGGGAAACCCCACCTGCACTGTGTGATTTGGCAACAGGAACCGAAATAAGGCAATCACAGTTATAAACCTCTTTAACTATATCAACTTCAGTAAGTTCTTTTGCCCGCTCATCACTTTTATGTACAAACATACTGTCCTGTTTCGGAATAAACACTACCGCACCTTTAAGCCCTGAAACGGCAGATACTATACCGGTTTTCTCTTTACATAGTTCTGGATCACGAATAGTATTGTCACATATTATTACTCTTTTGGCACCGGAATCCAGACATGATTTGGCGAGTGTATAAACTACCTCCGGGCTGGTTCCTGTACCCCACTCTGGGGGATTGGGAAAACTCATGTTTGGTTTTATTAATACCCGTGCCCCAGGTTTAACAAACCTGGACATTCCGCCCATTTTTTCAATTATCTCGGGGATCTTTTTCTCTGCTTTACCTTTTGCAACAAAGACTTCGCTTTTGGAACCATTGCTTTTCTGTTGGGCTAAAACACCTCCTGCAGCACAAAATGCACTTCCTGCGGCAACACTGATAAATTTACGCCTGGTAATAGCCATTTCCCCTCCCGAGACATTTGTTATTCAACAATTAAAAAGGTTCAAAAAATTCCTGCCTGAAGAATCGATTAATCAGCGATAAACAGCATGATATTTATAAACAGTACTGTTTTTGACGGATAAACTACAAAATTTGGAATAATCTGATATAAATCAAAAAAGGGCTATTCCATAAATCCCTCAGGTATACTTTTATTGTCTTCATCAAGGCTGATAAAACCTTCATGTTTTTCTGGAACCATTCCATCATGTTTCGTTTCGCCATCAGAATGGAAACTTTTACCCAGATATTTGCTGTCAGAGACCCGGCGTTGTTCAAGAATTGCTACTTTTTGTCTCTCAGTAGCATACACACCGGAAGAACGTCTGTTTTCACCAAATTTGTAAACGACAATAGCTGCTTTATCGAATATCGGACAACTGTGTTCACACATTCCACATCCAAGACAAAGATCCTGATTTACCACAGGAACCTTGAAATACCCTCTGACAGTTTCAATTATTCGAGCTTCAATTGCATTATAAGGACATACTTCATCACAAACCAGACACTCCTTATTCTGTTCCCATGCGAGGCAGCGATGACGATCAACTACAGCAGTACCAATTTTTGCGAACCGTTTTTCTTCCAATGGCAGTTTCCGAATCGCATTTGTTGGACATACATTGCCGCAAAGACTGCACTTTTCTTCACATCCTCCGACCCTTGGAACCAGTTTAGGTGTATATAATCTTGAAAAGCCATCAGTGAACATACAGGGCTGGAGGGCGTTAGTAGGGCATACTTTCATACACTCACCACAGGTAATACAGCGGGAAAGAAACACATTTTCCGGTATAGCACCTGGAGGACGAATCAGTTTACCATGGTCATCTTTTCTTCCAATTGCAGTAGCCCTGAAAACAGGAAGGAGAAATAAACCACCGGCTATTCCTGTCAAAAGATGACGTTTTTCGAGATCTGGCGGAGTCACAGTTTTATTTGAAGGTACAGAAAAACTGAATTTACTGCAACTGGTTTTAAGCTGTACACAAATTCCACATTCAATACACTCAGACACTCTTGTTTTGCTTAAATCATTTTCATCTATAGCCCTGACAGGACACGATTTTACACATCTTTTACAATCATTGCAATAGGTTTTGTTTGCTTGTCTTCTGAAGAAAGAGAATCTGCTTAAAAATCCCAAAAATGCACCTGTTGGACATATATACTGGCACCAGAATCTTTTATCCAGCAAGCTTGTACCAAATACAAAAACCATCATAAGAAAAGTAAAGACAATCCCATAATAGAGCGGAATATGTAACGGAATGCGGCTATATAGCAGATTGCTGTAAGAGGTTGAGAAAAGACTTACAAAATTCAACAGATCTATCCCAACAATATTAAAAATCGGGTAGACCAGAAAAGTCAAAAAGCGGGTAGAAATTGAAATCGGATCCATAAAAAGTGGAAAAAGAACACCAAAGATTGAAAGTATAAGAATTATAAAGAGGAAAGCATATTTTACCCGTTGTAAAAAACGGGGTGGCCGATATTTTAAACGTATTTTACCAAAGAAGAACCTGTCGAAAAAAATCGATCATTGCACCGAGGGGACAAAAAAACCGCAAAAAAATCTGCCCAAAAAAATTGTTCCTAATAAGATAAACAGTGAAAAAAGAGCAAATGGAAAGATTAAATTTCTTGAAGCGATCATTGTAGCGATTGCTGCAAGCGGGTTCAGTTGAAGAAACATTTCACTTTTAAACGTGTACGCATACGGGTATTTATTAATGAAAAAAAACAAAATCAGAAAAAGAGAGAAGAAGATGATTTGTAGGGTTATTCTAAGTTTTTGCATAAAATTAAACCGTTTAAATGAAATTAAAGATCTGTTTTTACTAAGATATATCGGATGGTATTATTTGCACAATACTTTTTTGGTTAGAAGATCTTATTACTGTTGTCCTGAATGGTTTGCAAACGATCTGAAACGGAGTTCTTATCCAAAAAAGTTGTTTATTTTTATCGAGAGCGGTATTTTTAAAAAACATGCGTTAAGAGAATTTTGATAATTTAAAGTGCAGTATGAATTGAGACGATTCCTCAGCTATAAATCTCTTCAATTATTAATACAGGATAGTTTGTCAGTAATCATCTGAATTAAAAAATTACCGGATATTCAGACTGTTAATCTTCAAATTCTGCCCATGATGGTTTAATAATGCGTTCATTTTCAGAAATCGAGTCGATAAGTGAAGATTCATGATCGGACAGTTCGATTTCCATTGAATCAAGATTAGCTTTTAAATGTTCATCCGATGATGCTTTGGGAATGACTATTATGTTTTTTCTCAATAACCAGGCAAGTACGATCTGGCTTACTTCTGCACCTTTGTCTTCGGCAATTTCTTTAAGTAATTCACTGTGAAAAACTTTACCACGTCCAAGAGGCGAATATGCCATAACAGAAATTGAATTTCCATTACAATATTGCAATAGTTCTTTCTGATAAAGGAAAGGATGAAATTCGACCTGGTTAACAGATAATTTCAGGACAGTTGATTTTTTTGCCTCCTGAATATGTCTGATTGTGAAATTGCTGATCCCGGCACTTCTTACCTTGCGCTCTTCAACAAGCTGTTCAAATCCCTCAAAAGTTTCACGCATTGGTATATATTTATTGGGCCAGTGTATAAGGAGAAGATCAATATAATCGGTTCGTAAATAATCCAGAGAGCGGTTGCATTGGTCTATGACATCTTTGGTCCGCAGTTTCTGATACCATACTTTGGTTGTCAAAAAGAGATCAGACCGGTTGATACCGGATTCTTCAATTGCTTTACCAATATCCTGTTCGTTATCGTAAGAAACAGCAGTATCGATAAGGGTATATCCAAAATCAAGTGCCGTACTTACAGCTTCGAAGCACTCTCTGCCTGTCAGAAGCCAGGTACCTAAACCGATCTGTGGGATTGAAAAACCGCTTGCTAATTGTATCTTTTTCATTCATCATACCTGTATCTTAAAAATTCAAGTTATGGATCTTTTTTTGAAAATTGCAAATTCCAAACCAGCTTTCAGAAGAATGGCAAAATATTCATACAGAATATCACATGAGTTTCTATAAAGAATCATAATATTCATAAACTTTTTTTTCATATTCGATATCAATCTGCTGATCAGGATTAAATGCCGGAGCACTCTTAAGTTGCTGCTGAGAGAGATCACAGAAGATTATTGAATTACTCATGTTTATATCTCTTACCCAATGCAGTGTCAGAAGCACGCGTCGGTTTTCATATTTTTCGTGAAGATTGACCAGAAGATAAGAAGTATGCCAGTCTGTTTCGTCTATTATAAGATCTTCAACTGTTGAACTGTCTTCATCTGTTGTCTGGATACGGTAACCTTCAATACTTAATAAACTTCTTAGTTCCGGATTATAGTTTATGGTTTGTTCAGTTTCACCAAATTCTGCCTCCATTATCTCATCATCTTCCGGTTCCTGTGGTGTTTGAGCTTCTGAAGTATCTGATACTATTTCATCAGATACCGGCATATCAGTTCCATCCATTATTGGTCTTCCAAGCTCATCAAGAGGTAGATCCGGTTCTTTATATCCGCTAATCGGAGGAACATCCATAAAAGAGGTGTTTTCCCAGTATAATGGCCATTCGTAATACCGTCGGAGAGCTATTTCATATTGACGGGTGATTGGGAGATCCTGATCAAATTCAGGACTGTTACTTATTGTTTCCAGATCTTCAAGGATCCAGATGCTCTTTTTCTTTTGATCAATTTTACAAAAAGAATCTGGTGAGAGCAGTACTCGTGTGTTTTCCTGAGCACCTGCCATTTCTGAAACAAAGTACCGGACTGTCCAGTCACTTTCATCAAAGTAGATATCTGCACACCGGCCAATATATCCATTTTTCGCAGCAAATGTAAATTGAAGAAGCTGATTTCCTTTCCACAACATACAAAAATCCTTTCAGGCTTTTTCTATTCAAACAATAACGCAAAGAGCAATCCATTAAATATTGCACTGTTTTAACAGCATCAAAACTGAATGAAAGCATTTTGCTTTGTAATTGGCTTGGAATTTGCTTTTACGGAAAAGTTATCAATTAAAACAACAGGAGATTTTTTTTTGGGATACAGGAGTACAAGAAAAATGTTGAAAAATCTGACCCCAAAAAAGCGTTTTTCCATTGAGAAATAGAGCATTTTTATCTGGAAATTCCAATAACAGTCAGCATCTGAAGTTGTAAACAGAAACAGTTCATCGTTTCCGGCTTAAGAAAACCGACCATAATGGGTACAGATTTCCTTGATACGATCGAGTACTGAAAAATAAAACAGTTGCTTTAATGGAGGAGTTCAATGCGCAGTACAAAAGATGTGTTTGAAAGTCATATATTACTGGTTGTAGACTGGAATTTTGATGTTGATATTGAAAAGAATTATTCCAGAGATTGTGTGCTTATATCCAGTTATGGAACTTTTTATGGAAAAGAGGGTATAAAAAAAGCAGTTGCACTTCGTGAATCCCAGATACCGGAGGCGAGTTTTTTATATACAACGAAAAGTTGGTATGGTGAAGTAGCTTTTCTGGAATGGCAGGCGGATTCCGATAAAACTTATGTAGATGATGGAGCGGATACATTTATAATAAAAAATGGCAAAATCGTTATTCAAACACGGCATTATACAGTGATTCACCGGGATGTTTGCGATTAACCGGATTTTAATAATTCAAGCAAGGCTTTCAGTTCTATAGTGGCAATTCCCGTAGCGTAATCCGACATTGCATACGGAACGATAAGATTTTCTTTGTGTATCAATGCGCCGCAAGTATAAACAACATTAGGAACATATCCTTCCCGTTCATTTTCATCAGGTGCCAGCAACGGTTCACTGAGTCGTCCGATAACCTGTCGTGGGTTATCCAGATCCAGAAGAACAGCTCCAATGCAATACTTACGCATCGGGCCGACTCCATGGGTAAGCACAAGCCACCCTTCATCAGTTTCTATTGGTGTTCCACAGTTACCGACCTGAATGAATTCCCATGGATATGTGGGTTTCAGAAGAGGAAACATTTCATGCCAGAAATGGATGTTTTCAGAATACATTAGAAACAGGTTTTCGTTGTCCTGCCGGGAGAGCATACAGTAGAAGCCGTTTAATTTGCGGGGGAAAAGGGCCATACCCTTGTTTTGTGCAGCTTTCCCGTTTAAAGTGATGATTTTAAAATGCAGGAAATCGGTTGTTAGCATAAGCTGAGGTAATATCGTATTGCCATCATAAGCAGTATAGGTTGCATAGTAAACCCTTGAAGAGTCATCACTGGTAAATTGAACAAACCTGGCATCTTCAATACCGTTTTGTTCACTTGGACCTGTAGGAAAAATTATGCGCTGCGAGAGGCGTTGATCCGGAGAAAACCGAATCTCATAATTTGATTTGGCCAGCCATATCATTCCATCTCTTGTAACCAGATCTGTTTGTGTACTGTGGCGATTGTTACGTAGAGAAATATCGATTTGTGATGAAAGGTCATTTAGTGTAAAGGAATTCTGCATTGCAGACAGGATCGACTGGGAGTATTCATTCAGTAATCCCATCTCATTTAGTTTCTGTGAAAAAACCTCTTTGTCATAGTTGTTGTGTTCAATTGTTCGCGGGGTAGTGACAAACCTTGTAGGATCATTGATTGTAATATTGAGATTTTTATCGATAACACCCATACGAAAGGTGATTGATGAGATATGGCCTTCACCGGTTGCACGAAGACTCATAATGAATCTCATGGAATCCTGGGGGATTCCGGACTGATCGGGATGTGGAACAATTGAAGGATTGAACAAGGCTGCAGATTCAAGGGCATATTCACTGGTAAACATGGATCCTATCAGTAACTTGCGTTCTTCTGAAGGTTCAAGATCCGTGATCATAAATTTTTTAACCGACTCAAAATGTTGAATGAAGATTGACTTAATATCAAAATGCCTGCCGGAAAACTCATTGATTACATTGCCGAGCTGAATTGAGACGGCTTTATCCGGCAGTGCCATAACACGTGAAATAATTTTCAAAATTCTTGTTTCATTTTTTGGAATAAACGGTCTGAACAGAACTCTTGAAGGATCTGGTTGCAGTTTGATACCGGTTCTTTTGATCTGTAGTTCGTTAGGTTTCATAAGAATAGTTTCCTCAGGTGTTTATAGGCTCTCTGAAACTTGCGAGAGTGTTTTCCATTGATTGTAATTCCACGAGAGACAGGTAAAAAGAGATACTGGCTTCAGCACCTTCATTTCTATTAACACGGTCGACATGGAGAGCATCACGGCAACCTCCGGTTTTGGAATCATACAACGGCAAACCAACATCATTGCGTCCTAAAAACCACTCAAAAACACGCCTGGCTTCATTAAACCAGCTTTTATCCTGTGTCGTACGGTATGCTTCAAGACACGCAGAAATAACTGAATATGCTTCTATCGGTTTCTGAATAAACTCTTCATCACCGTTCTCTGTGTATTGCTGTGATATGGAATGAAAACAACCTTTTGGTGACGTCTGTATAGACAGGAGCCATTTTAATGATTCAAGTCCAGCGGTGAGCATCTCACCGTTTTGAAGCCAGCGGCCGCTTAGTATCAAGGCATGCGGAAGTTTGGCATTGCAAAAATCAAGTTTTTCTTCAAACCATGGACGGTTAAGACTGCGGGAAGAATTGTAAAGTGAAAACAGACGTCCTGCCAGAAGCTCGCGTCCATGGTTTACAAGGCGGTCTCCATCAAATCTGCGGAAATATTCATGTATTGCGATAATTGTGAATGCCCAGGCTCTGGGTGAGGTGAAATCAAAGGAAACAGGAAGAGCTTTTTCAAAAAGTTGTCCTGCAGTTCCAACCAAACCTTCATTTTTAGATCTGCCAATACATGTTCCCAATGCCCATAATGCGCGGCCATGACACTCTTGTGATCCGGTCTGTGAACTCCAGAACCGGTCAAAGCCAAGATGATTCCTGAAACGTCCATTAATCTCATTGTAGGCAAAACATAGAAACGAGAGATTTATGGTTTCGATTTCTGATATTTTATAGTTTATCTCTCCCGACTCTTCAAGAAGTACTGTCAGGATAAGTGAACGTGCATTATCATCAGTAGTATAGCCATGACGGAAATCCGGAACTGTGTGAAGTGCATTTTGAAAGATTCCTGTAGAGTCACTGATTCTGAACAGATGGTCAAGTTTGATTTTCGGAAGTTCGCGATGACGTGTTTCCATAATGCGTGTGGAGATTATTTTATCTGAAGATTTCAGCCTGGTCATTCGTGCATCCTCAAATGTTTTACGGTACAGGTATGCTACATTGCTCCAGACCATCTCACGGCTCATCATATAAGCATTTTTACGCATTGCATGACGCCTGGTTTCATTTTCTATCAACTCACATACCTGCTGGTAAATCGCATTGTGATCTCTGAACGGTACAAGAATACCCCGTTCTCTGGAAAGAAGTTCCGTTGCATGCCAATAGGGTGTAGATATGACGGCTTTTCCTGCACCAAACGAATAGGAAAGTGTACCGGAGGTTATCTGCTCCTCTTTCAGATAAGGTGTTATATAAATATCTGAAGCTCCTATAAACTCCTTTAGTTCCTCTGTACCAACAAACCGGTTGTGAAATATTACATTGTTCTCAACTTTAAGATCTTCAGCAAGATATTGTAAACCAAGACGGTATGTTTCACCTTCCTGACGAAGCAAATTGGGATGAGTAGCACCAAGTACAATATAGACAGTTTTTGGTTGCTTTTCCAAAATTCCGGGCATCGCACGGATTACGTACTCAATTCCCTTGTCGGGTGCAAGCAAGCCAAACGTCAGGATTACGGTTTTGCCTTCAACACCAAAAATATCTTTATAGAAATTGGGATCTACAAAAGGTAGATCAAGAATCCCGTGTGGAATAAGGGTAATTTTCTTTTCATCAACGTTGTAAATTGTTTTGAGTATTTGGGCAGCTTTGGCTGTCATGACAACCACTCTGTCTGAAAGGGCAATCAGTTGGTCCATAACGCGACGCTGTTGATCATTTGGTTCAACAAGAATTGTGTGAAGTGTCGTTATTACCGGCATCTTCAATCTGCGTAGAAGAATTAATATGTAGCCGCCTGCAGAACCACCGTAAATTCCAAACTCATGCTGCAGGCTCACCACATCTATATTATTGGTATTTAGAAAATCTGCAGCTCGTTCATATGAACTTAAATCCCGTTCCTTGATTTCAAATCTGACACGTTCGGGATAATTGTATCCCTCATCAATATCTGTAACAGGTACAGAAAAACATTGTATTTCCGGAAATTGTGAAGCCATTGTCTCACAGAAACTGGTAGTAAATGTAGCAATCCCGCATTGACGAGGCAGATAATTTCCAATAAATGCAATTTTTCTGATTCCTGGCTGAGCATGCATAAAATTACCTTTCGAACAGCATTCGTATCAGATGAGAACTACTGAAAAAGCAGAAAAAAACAGTTAAGCAAAATTCAGGCCAAAGTTAAACTGCATATGATTTCTGGCAGGTTTTTTAAATTTACGATGAGCTGCATAGCGTTCACTCTCGTAAAAATTGTTTTAGTGGTTATGAAAGTCATATCCGCCAGGGTGATACGGCCAGGCGCTGTCGTAAGCCCTATGCTTTTGTACGCGAAGAAAACTCGCATAAAGGAAATAGTATTCATTCAGGTTTAACCTGGTTCTTTTGTCACCATCTATTATTTTAAAAGTATTGAGTTCCTGATAAAAAGAGAGATTGAACAATAGAAAACAGTTTATGAAACTGTTGTTTATAGATCAGATAACACGAAAAATTGATGGTTGATTATAATGCAATTAATGCAGACTTTCAGGATTTCTGTTTTTACCATAAAAGATGAACTTCATTATCGTAGTTTCTATATTATGGCGATAATTGCTGTTCTAATGGTACTAATGATGCGTGGGTGTTTCAGCAGCGATGTTGTCGTAAATGACCAGAGACTGGATCCTGTCACAATCGGATATCATGCTTCAATAATTGCCTTTCATCTTGTAACTGCAGCCGGTACTCTGATAGGAATTCTTCTTGCAATGAGGGTTTTGAAACGTGACAGTGATAATGGTATGCAGATAGCCATCATGTCCAGGCCTGTAAGTCGTTTTCAGTATGCAATTGCGAAAGTGGCAGGAACATGGTTGTTGTCTTACGGACTGACCTTTATTCTTCATTTAACTATTTACATAATAATGTGGATCAATACTGGTGGAAGAATTCCTCTTTTTATGGCAGCATCTTTACTTACATCTTTAAACGTACTGTTTGGGGTAACAGGTGTGCTGTTTTTTTCATTGATCATGCCCGATGTAATTGCTGCGCTGTTGGGTATTACAATCATTTTTATAAGTTTTATATCGGATTCATTTTATGCTGTTTCACAAACAGAGATTGGCAGATCTATAATGGAGCAAATACAACAGGGAGAGTTCAGTATTGCTCTATGGAGGATATTGTGGCCAAAAGCTGCTGCACTTCAATATTATGCTTCATCTTTAATCCAGAATGACACCTTCGTTTATGCCGGATCAGTTCATCCGGTTGTAAATATCTTTGTTTATTGTCTGACAGGTTTTGTGTTTCTCAGTATGCGGTTTTACAAGGAGGAGATAAGGTGAAAATAAAATCTGTTGCGAATGGTGTCTTGAATTCGAAGCAATACTCTATTTGATATTTTGTATTCAGATGAAAACTATACTCAGTTTTTGAACGTTTTCCTTCTTTTTACCATCTCTTTAAAAATTTTGCGATAATTGAGTATTCTTGAAAAGGATAATTCGTTTTTTTGGAGTAATTTATCGATAATGCAGCCAGGTTCGCCATTGTGTGTACAATTGTTAAATCTGCACTGACCGATTTTTGAGTAAAGTTCAGGAAAATAGTTTACCACAGTTTCTTCAGGAATTTCCGGGATATTGATAAAAGATAATCCTGGAGTATCTGCAATATATCCATCCGGTTTCAGGTGATGAAGAGTAATATTTGTGGTAGTGTGGGTACCTCTTTGTGTATGATCCGAAATGTTTCCTATTTTGAAATCCGTATCAGGAAAAATCTTTGAAAGAAGTGTACTTTTACCAGCTCCTGATAAACCGGTAAATGCGGAAATGTGATTTTTACAAAGTGCTACAAGGTTTTCGATTCCATCTCCTGTAAATGCGGATGTGTGAATGATCTGATATCCGATTTTTTTGTAAATAGTGGTAACTTCATCAATCTTCAGCATGTCGTTTTCGGTATGCAGATCTATCTTATTGAAAACGATAAAAGGTTTAAATGTGTATACTTCGGTTGAAAATAAAAATCGGTCAAGAGCCTCAAGGTCAAGAGGTGGTTCTTTTATTGTATGTATAAAAAAAACATAATCAATATTTGCCAGTGCTGGTCGTGGCAGGAAGTTCTTCCGTTCATGCAATCCGGTTATAATACCTTCAGGTGGCTCAAGGTTGATAAATTCTACATCAACCATATCACCAGAACATATTCTGGCTTTCTTTTTCTTTAATAATCCACGTATGCCTGCTCGAATACGTCCCTGGGGCAGGTCGACCAGAAAGTAGTTTTTTTGCTCTTCAATCACTCTGCCAGATAAAGTGTTTTTTGTCACTGTTTTATTATTTCCCGGGATTAGTGTTTAGAATATTTTCTCTCCGGTGTCGAAAGTACATGCACGGGGGAGAATAAATTTGAAAATTAATTTTGATTTTCATAATATATTACAAAGATTATGTAAATTGTTTATTTTATCTTCAATGCAGAAGATTAAGTTACGACCGATTACAAGAGCAATTTTGTCAGAAACTTTTTCTTAAAAATTTATGAAAACTAAATCTATCTGCTGTTATTCCTTTCTTTTGTTATTATCTGGACAGGTTCTATTCAGATAATGAACAATAAAAACAGCAAAAAAACTAATAAAATAATTACCTTTCAACCAAACGGAAAATATATGAGGACACTGTATTTCAATCTGTTATGTGGTGCAAGTGGTGACATGCTGCTATCATCATTAATTGATATCGGTTTGCCTGTTGAATATCTCAATGAGCAGCTTTTAAAGCTGGATATCGAGAAGGTTACTGTTAAGGTAAACAAGGTTAAACGTAAGGGTATAATATGTGTACACATTGATCCACAGTTCGAACAGGCATCAGATTATAGGCATCTCAAAGATATTATAAAAGTAATATCAAACGCTGCAATTAGTGAATCTGTTAAAAAAAATTGCGAGAAAGTATTTCAAAGGCTGGCTGAAGCAGAAGCTGCTGTCCATGGAACTACTATAGACAAAGTTCATTTTCATGAGATTGGAGCACTCGATACAATTATCGATGTTTTTGGATTTTGTACTGCAATTGAATATTTAAAAGTCAATGAAATCCAGTTTTCAACGCTAACGGTTGGTCATGGCTATACAGAAGCTGCTCATGGAATTATGCCAATTCCTGTTCCTGCGACAGCCCGGATGATTACAGGGTACAAGGTAGAAACTCTTGATATTGAATCAGAACTTCTTACTCCAACAGGAGCTGCGATACTTACCGCTCTGGGAGAACAGGCCGGTATACCCAAAAAAGGAAAGATTTTGGTTTCCGGGTATGGATCTGGTACAAAAGAGTTTGAACAACGATCTAATTTAATTCGTTCGTTTCTGATTGAAGATGGTCCGGATGGTGTAAATACTGATACAATTTGTTTAATAGAAACAGATACAGACCATATTAGTGGAGAGGTAATGGGTCATGTAGCTGGATTACTTCTTGAAAAAGGAGCTCTGGATGTGTCCTGGATTCCAGTTTTCATGAAAAAGGGGAGGCCTGGATACAGACTTTCAGTCATGGCTAAAGAATCTGATTGTAGGGATTTAATTGATCTGGTACTTATCGAGACGAGATCTTTGGGAGTAAGGGTTCAAAAAGTGAACAGGGTGATATATGAGAGAAGCAACAATATCAGAGAAATAGATGGAGTGCAGGTAAATGAGAAGAAATGCAGGTATAAGGGTCATTCATTCAGTAAAATTGAGTATAATGATCTGGCTGTTATGGCCAAAAAAAGAGATGTACCTCTTATTGAGCTGATATAGCATGTACATAATATCTTGTTATACTCCTCATCTATATATATTTTTTAAATCTTTTTAATACTGATTAGTAATTAATTTACATTTTCCTGGAGGGTTGATGCGTCGTTTTTTTACCTCAGAGAGTGTTTCTCAGGGCCATCCCGATAAAATCTGTGATCAGATTTCTGATGCAATTCTGGATTCCATGCTTAATCAGGACCCGGAATCACGTGTTGCGTGTGAAACCATGGTAACAACCGGTCTGGTAGTAGTTGCCGGAGAAATAACCAGTAAAGCAGTTGTTGATGTACAAACTTTGGTTAGAAAGACCATTCGTGAAATAGGTTATACAGATTCCGCATTAGGATTTGATGCAGACAGTTGTGGCGTTCTGGTTTCTCTTCATCAGCAGTCACCTGATATTTCTCAGGGAGTTACTGAGGGTCAGGGCCTTTATCAGGAACAGGGAGCTGGTGACCAGGGTATTATGTTTGGATACGCATGTAATGAAACCGATACATATATGCCGCTTGCAATTTATTATGCCCACAGACTGGTTGAAGAATTGACAAGAGTAAGAGAAAATAATGAAATACCATATCTGCGCCCCGACTCAAAATCCCAGGTAACTGTTGAATATGATGATATGGAACCGGTTCGTATAGATACAGTAGTTATTTCTACTCAGCATAACGAAGACGTAGAGTATGAAACTATCAAAAACGACATGATTGAAAAAATCATTAAAAAAGTAATACCAGCTAATTTACTTGATGATAAAACCATATACCACATTAACCCTACTGGCAGATTCGTTGTTGGCGGGCCTTATGGAGATTCCGGAGTAACAGGCAGAAAAATAATCGTTGATACATATGGTGGTTATGGTGCTCATGGTGGTGGCGCATTTTCCGGAAAAGATCCTTCAAAGGTAGATAGAAGTGCTGCTTATGCTGCACGATGGGTTGCAAAAAATATCGTAGCTGCAGAATTGGCAACACATTGTGAAATACAGTTATCCTATGCTATCGGGGTTCCTTATCCATTATCAGTTCATGTGGATACTTTTGGAACCGGAAAAATGTCAGATCATGAAATCTGTGAACTTATTATGAAAGTTTTTGATCTTCGTCCTTCTGCTATTATTAAGCAGTTAGATCTGAAACGGCCAATTTATCGCAAAACAGCAATAAATGGTCACTTTGGACGTGAATTTCCTGAATTTACCTGGGAAAACACGAATATGGTTGAATTAATCAGAAAAGAAGCCGGTTTGAAAGTTACAGTCTAAAGGATTCAAATAGAATACCAGGTGTGTAAACTGGATAAGCCAAAGAGAACAGTTCTCTTATAATTTTGTAATTTTATACCCGGCTTGAGAAATCAGGAACGGGTATTTTTTTAATACTGCTGAGTTTTTTAAATGACCAACACCGTTAAATAACTTGCATTAAAGGGTTATTGGCAAACAGGTTATAATAAAAATGCTCCTGAACCGGATAATTTAGGGAGAAAACTACTATGGCTAAAATAATCAGGAAAGAAAAACTGTCGGAGCTGGTATGGCGATTTCGATTAGATGCACCAAGGATTGCCCGCAAGAGAAAAGCCGGCCAGTTTATTATTTTAAGACCTTCAAATGATACAGAGAGAATACCTCTCACAATTGCCAATGCTGATGAAGCGCAAGGGTGGATTGAAATTATTTTTCAGGTTGTAGGAAGAACTACGTTAATACTTTCAGAGTTGTCTGAAGGGGAATCGGTGCTGGACCTGGCAGGACCATTGGGGAAGCCAACACATGTAGAGAAATTCGGCAAATGTCTATGTATTGGAGGTGGAGTTGGTGTAGCTCCATTGTATCCTATCGTATGTGCATTGAAGAATGCTGGAAATGAGATTACAACCATTATAGGTTCAAGAACAAAGGAATTGCTGATACTTCATGATGAGATGCTGGAGAAATCAGACAGGGTTCTGGTTACAACTGATGATGGTTCTATGGGGGCTAAAGGTTTTGTTTCGGATGTCTTTAATGATCTTCAGAACAGGGGAGAGCATTTCGATACTGCATTCGTCATCGGTCCGGTTATTATGATGAAAGTGACAACTTCATTAACTGTAAAGGCTGGAATTACAACATATGCCTCACTTAACCCCATTATGATTGATGGTACTGGTATGTGCGGTGGTTGTCGGGTAACAGTGGGCGGCAAAACCAGATTCGCATGTGTCGACGGACCGGAATTTGATGCTTCCGGTATCGATTGGGATGAAATGATAAAGAGGCTTAACAGTTATCGTGCTTTTGAATCAAAAGCTCAGAAAAGCCATGTATGCAAAATGGAAGGTGTCAGATAATGAATACTTCACAGAACACTACAGAAAAACGTTTTCAGCGTATTCCCATGCGTGAGCAGGATCCTTCTGAACGAAGCGGTAATTTCAACGAGGTACCTTTTGGTTATTCAGAAGAGGAAGCTGTTGCTGAAGCTCAACGATGCTTGAAGTGTAAAAAACCTCTCTGTGTTCAAGGGTGTCCGGTGAATGTAAAAATCCCGGAATTTATAGGGCTTATAGCAGAGGGAAAGTTTGCAGAAGCTGCACAAAAACTTAAAGAAACAAATGCCCTGCCTGCAATATGCGGACGTGTTTGTCCACAGGAAGAACAATGTGAAAGTAAATGTATTCTGGGTAAGAAAGGTGATCCGGTTGCTGTTGGTAATCTGGAACGTTTTGCTGCGGATTGGGAAAGACAGCATGGGGAAGTAACCATTCCGAAAAAAAAACTGCCTAATGGGAAAAAAGTAGCAGTTATAGGATCGGGGCCTGCCGGGCTTACTTGTGCAGGTGAATTGGTTAAAGATGGTTTTGATGTAACAATCTTTGAGGCTCTTCATGAACCGGGTGGTGTTCTTGTTTATGGTATACCGGAATTCCGTCTCCCCAAACAGATTGTACGTCAGGAAATCAATTATCTGGAAAAACTTGGTGTCAGGATCGAAAAAAACTTCATTGTCGGGAAAACTGCAACAATTGATGACCTGTTAAACGAAGAGGGGTTTTGTGCCGTATTTGTTGGATCAGGAGCCGGGTTGCCCTCTTTTATGAATATAAAGGGTGAAAATCTAATTGGTGTATATTCAGCTAATGAGTATTTAACAAGAAGTAATCTCATGAAAGCATTTCAGAATAACGCACATACACCGATTATGAAAGGTAAGCGCGTAGTTACTGTTGGTGGTGGAAATGTTGCAATGGATTCTGCACGTACTGCATTAAGGCTTGGTGCAGAAAAATCGATGATTGTATACAGACGAAGCGAAACAGAAATGCCTGCGCGGAAAGCAGAAGTTCATCATGCAAAAGAGGAAGGAATTGAGTTCCATTTGCTGTGTAATCCTGTGGAAATAGAAGGTAATGAAGATGGTTTTGTTCAGAATATCAAATGTATCAAAATGGAACTGGGAGAACCGGATAATTCTGGAAGAAGATCTCCAAAACCGGTAGCGGGCAGTGAATTCGATCTTGATTGTGATGTTGTAATAATTGCAATCGGAAACAAACCCAATCCATTAATACCTTCAAGTACTCCCCAACTGAAAGTTTCGAAATGGGGAACTATTGAAGCTGATGAAAGTAATGGAAAGACTTCAATGAAAAAAGTTTATGCAGGTGGCGATATAGTTACCGGAGCTGCAACTGTCATTCTTGCAATGGGTGCTGGAAAAATTGCTGCAAAAAGCATAATTGAGGAGTTATAATCCATTAAACTCAAAAGCAGGTTTGGAGAGTAGTTCAGAAATCTTTTACAGGAAAGTATTTGACCAGGTCCTTTAATGAAAGTAAACCTTCAAGGATTCCGCTATTTACAACAAGAATACGTGTCCGCGAATATTTGCACATAATGGTAAGCGCATCAATAACATCAGATGCCGGAGTTACAGAATTTTCTTCGCTTAGTAATTCTGTAAAATCTTTGACATGAAGGTGTTGCCAGAGTTTTAATGGTACCTTTTTTACACTTTGGGATGATATTGAGCCAATGAGGCATGAATTAGTCATGACAGGGAAAAAATCTGTCTGGTAACGATGAATATATTCAAAGGCAAATTCTGCAAGGTTCAGACTGGCCTGTACGGTAATAGGGTTTTTTCTCATATATTCATGGACTTTTTCACCTTTCATCATATTGCGAAACTGTTTTTTATTGTCAACAGTTTTCGAACCTTCATAAATGAGTATTCCTGTAAATATAAACCATAAACCAGGAATGAATGTACCTTTACAGATTGAATAAACTCCTGTAAATGTTATAAGTACAGAAAAAAAAGCTCCGCAAAAAACAACCGATTTAAAGGCAAATGTCTTGTTGCCGGTACTCGTTATCAGGGCTGCCCTTATTGCTATGCTGCCATCCAGTGGATAAATCGGCAACAGGTTGATTGCAAAAATCAAAATATTTATAGTAACCATGCTTTCAAATAATGCAGGAATTTCATAAGGAATATGGAAGTACACGCTGGCTTTATAAGCAATATGCCACAAAAATGCACAAAGTCCACTGGCAAACGGTCCTGCAAATGCAAACAAGATCGTTTTTAGATCAAAATTATCAAAAAATCTTTCAGGATAGACAGATCCATAAGGAAAAAAATAGCATTTTAATGAAAACAGGTTTAGTTTTTTTGCAGCTATAAGGTGTCCCAGTTCGTGCAGCAGTAAAGAAATTGTAAAAAAGATTACAGCACATATGCTTAATAGTATAGAATCGGCATGAAACCCTGATGCAATTTTGTTTGAAAAAAAATATTGTTCAAATGACAAAAAAAGGAAAAGAGAAAAAATCAGCCAGCTTTCCTGAAAACTGAATGCAAATTGTTTCGATTTGTAATGCATTCTGACATGGCTTAACCAGCTACACCGACATGAATTCTGTTTCTTGTTTTTATATCCGGTGAATTTTGGATTTTACAATCAGCAGAAAAATTAGGATATCCAGCAGTAATGTCCTGTATAAAATCTTTTGTTAGTTTTGAAAGGGATATAAGCAATTTTTTTGTATTTAAGTCTTCTTCCAGTGTTGCAAGACTGAGATAGAGATTCAAGTCTTTTTGTGCTCTTTCATGGGCATAAGAAAGGATCTGGTTTGAAGATAGTTCTGAAAGGCATACCTTGTTGTTTGAATGTGATGATCTGATTTTTTCATAGTCAATTAAAGACATTGATTTACTTTTTTTGTTGATTGCAATCATTTCAAGTACTACATGTTGTACTCTCTTTTTCCCTGCAAGGAAATATAGAAACATTTTGTTTTTTGAATTTTTGCATTTTTTTGCCTGGTTTTCGTAAAGTGTTGCCGTTTCGATTATTCTATAAAGTGCAAATTTCAGGAAATCAAGGTATCTTTCATTATTCATGAATAATTCCCCAATCTTTTATTGGTTGTTTGGTAATTTATTATTTAGAAATTGAGTTTAATGAAGAAAATAAAATCAAAAATTATGCCATTAAAATTTACTGGAAATACTTGGTTCAAAAAGTGTTCAAAGCAGGTATCTGCACTTATGTTTTGAACTCCATAAATAACATCTACAAAAGGCAGACACATTTTTGGCCTGGGTAAAAATGACTAAAGTGAAATCAAACCGACAGTTTTCAACTTTTTGCGTGTTACTAATAATGCCAGAAGTGATGCTATACTGATTTATCATGGACAGGTTTGTATTTGAAACAAATTAATATATTTTTGGAGAACTAAAGATTATGAAGAATTTTAAAACGTTTAAATTTTAACATCAAAATAGATAAAATTGCATATTCAGCTTTTAAACAAGCACCGATCTGATTATTACAAGAAAAGCGTTGTTCCCAAATTGAGAAAGGATTTTCAAAGTGGGAAGCAAAAACAGATTTCATATAACAGAGTTACCGGATCAAGATATATAAAAAGGTATTGATTTGTTTTTGCAAATTTCGTGAGTTAATGTTTCCTGACTTCTCCGCAAACAAATCTTTTTACCTGGATATGCTATTTAAGCTGGAGTTTGTTGTTGCTGTATTTTATCGAGTTTTCGATATAGAGATGAAAGAGAAATTCCCAGGGCACTGCTTGTTTCGTATTTATCGCCTCCAAAATGTTTGAGAGCATCAAGGATGTGATTACGTTCAATTTCTTCAAGATTCCAGATTTCTGTTGCATTTTGTTCACTGAATTGTATCGGTTTGTCAAGACCAGGAAAATGTGAAACAGATAACTGATCACCTCCAGATAATAGAAGGGCTCTTTCAAGCATATTGCGAAGTTCTCTGATATTACCTGGCCATGGGTATTCCAGAAGAATGTCAGTTACTTTTTTGTTGAGAGGAAATTTGTCATATCCAAAACTGGTTAAAATGTTTTTGATAAGCCCTGGCATATCGTCTATTCTTTCTCTCAATGGAGGAAGATGGATTGGAAAAATGCAAATGCGGTAATAAAGGTCTTTTCTGAAAGATCCGTTCATGGACGCTTCAGTCAGATTGCGATTAGTTGCGCAAATCAGGCGAAAATCACTTGTGCGAAGTTTGTTTTCTCCAATTCTTCTATAGGATTTTTCTTCAATGGTTTTTAGTAATTGTGCCTGGACTTCCAGATCCATATCTCCAATTTCATCAAGAAAAAGAGTCCCGCCATCAACAACTTCTATAAGACCAGACCTGTCTTTTATTGCTGAAGTAAAAGCACCTTTTGCATGGCCGAAAAGTTCACTTCGGAGGAGTTCACCCTTGAGGCTGGAGCAATTTACTTCCACAAAAGCCTCATTTTTCCTTGAACTATGGTCATGAATCCATCTGGCCAATATCCCTTTTCCTGTTCCGGTTTCGCCATGAAGCAGCACAACGGTATTATTCATTGCCGCGACATTGGCATATTGAATGACTTTTTCAATATTTGGGCTGTTGCCGAAAAATGGTTCTACTTTCTGTGGTGCCAAACGTTGATAAATGGAATCCCTTTTTCGTAATTCCTCTACTTCAAGACTTTTCTTGAGACTTATCACCAGATCGTCCATGTTAACAGGTTTGGTAAGAAAATTATATGCACCATATTTCATTGCTTTTACAGCAGTAGGAATATCGCTGATTCCTGTTATAACGATAATTGCAAGGTTTTCATGTGTATTGTGCAGTTCGGAAATCCAGTCAATTGCATTTCCATCCGGAAGCTTCAGGTCAAGTAGAATTGCATCGAAATGTTCAGAAGAGATCAGGGATTTGGCATCCTTGAGGCATGTAGCAGTCTCAATAGAATAGCCGCCTTTGGTAAGGTATCGAGTGTATCCAAATAATGTGGCTTCCTCATCATCCACTAACAAGATTCTTTGTGTTTTCATTATTTTTTCTCCGTAGGTGACAGGGTACATTGGAAGATGAGATTATTAATCCGATAGAATAAAACTCAAAATAGTTTGTGTCTATAATAAAGCCTATGCAAAAAAAAGAATAAGCAAAAACAGTGACGAGCAAAAACTGAAAACAGTTATTACCTGAATGTTTATTGGCTTTTTACCTGAAATAATAACGGCTTATTTTGTTTTGGCTGCATTCCGGTATGGTCTTTGTAGCTCTTGGCTCGTTGTAAAAAACATTTTTACAATTAACTATCTGTTTATAAAAATTAATTAATTCCATCAGCGAAATTCCTACCAATATCGAACAAGAAATAATTTGTGTATTTAAAACAGGAGCTGTCCAGTATGATTCCTGTATCAATTTGATTACAGTTAATAAAAATAGGTAGAAACTTTTTCTTGTGCTTCTTTGCATTCTGTAGATTTATTTGGTTCTGAACAGTACTTTTCGAGAAATGAGTTCCAGGCATCATGACATATCTGTTTATTATCCCTGTTTGGTTTCATGGTATAAAGAACTTCACTTATGCGAGCTTCCAGTAATGAAACTTTCTTAAGTGTACCCTTTTGAACTGTCCTTGCGGTGTAAGCCTGTTTTAGAGCTGTAAGTGCATCATCATATCTGCCAGATTTATAATATGTTTCGCCTTTTAATAAAAAAAACAGAGCATCGGTTCCAGCTTCTGATTCAGCTATTGAGACTGCTTTTTTGAGACGATTAAGTTTAAGATAAGACTGAATTAATTTAATATTTCGAAGTTTTTGTTGTTTTGGTGTAAGCTGGTTTGCTGACAGTTTTTCAAAAAGTAATGCTGCTGTTAGATAGTCGGATTCTGTAAACGCTTTCATTGCTTTATCAAAAGGGTTTATTTTCGTTGGTTCACTTTGCCGGGGTGTTGCCAATGAACTATCGGGCCTGTTATCAACAGAATCGGAATCAAATTTTGTGATACCTGCGGCTTTTCGGGAATCTGATCTCTCCAGATAGTGAAATATAACAGTTTTGAAAATGAAATTACCCAAAAGCCAGATAATAAAGACTGTTAATGAAATTTTAAAGAAGGATTTAGTAATTTTTTTCAGACGAAAACTACGGAATTCTATTGGTTTCATGACATCCGGGTGATTAAGATACGCTTGAATCACCTCTTCAGCCGGCTTTTTTGTAAGTCGTTTGTAAATTATCATTAGATCATGATCAAATTCACTTGCATCTGTGTATCTCTTGTTTCTGTCTAATGAAAGGCATTTTCCCACAGCAGAACAAAAACCTTTTGGAAATTTGATACCTGTCATTTCAAGCGGAACATAGTGACCTTTTGCTTTTTTTTGAACAAGTTCTGCAAGTAATTTTTGTGGAAATGCTTTGCAGCCTGTAACCATTTCATATAAAACTGCTCCAAGAGAATAGATATCGGATCGCTGGTCGAGTTTTTCTCCATTGAGTTGCTCGGGACTAAGGTATGCGAAAGTTCCCATTACTTTTGAACCGACGGTATGCATGCTGACTTCGCTGGGACGTGCTATTCCAAAATCGGCCAGTTTTATTACTCCCTGAGAACTGATCAGAATGTTGGCTGGTTTAATATCTCTATGGATCAATCCATCATATATTTTCCCATAAAGTGTCATATCCTGGTTATGAGCAAATTGAAGAGCTTTGCATACATAATGAATTATTGAAATGGCCAGTTCGACTGGAAGGCGAATATTTGATTCAAGCATATCTTTAAGTGATGGGCCATCAACAAATTCCATCTCTATATAAGGGATCTGATTCCAGTAACCCATCCCATAAATTTCAACAATATTAATATAACGAAGATTCGCACTTATTTTAGCTTCAGTCTCTAGTCGTCCACGTGTTTCTTCATTAAATCCAGGTTTGAGGATTTTAACAGCCCTGACTACTTCCAGTTGTTCGTGCCACACTTTATACACGTTTGCCATGCCGCCGGCAGCAATAAGCTCGGTTACTCTGCAATGCCCGAGACGATCGCCCGGTTTTAGAAGCTGTTCATTAGTTGCCAGGGGTGTTTCAGTCGTTTCTTTGAGTGGGTCGTATGAAGTAGTCATAATTAATTAGTATGTAGTATAACTTTGAAGTTAATATATTTTATCAAAATAGTACATTGTCAGCATACAGGTATAATTTTTCTTCATTATCACTTAATCCTGAAACTTTCTATGCGATACTTTAACCTTGATCAGGCAGGTGTTATTTTTAAATACTTATTTCTTTTTTTTTAAGAGAAGTTTCAGTAGTTAAAGGTATATATGAAACAAGAATTGATATGGAAAAGAACACACACATGTGGAGAACTGACTGCCGAAAACGAAGGTAATACCGTTGTACTTAATGGATGGGTACACAATTGGCGTAATCATGGTGGAATTATTTTTATCGATTTAAGAGACAGAGCTGGAATTACACAGGTGGTTTTTAGTCCTGAATCGGAAGAAAATGCGACTGATGATGCAGTTAAACTCAGGCATGAATACGTTGTTTCAATAACTGGTGTTGTCAGAAGGCGTCCTGATAATATGGTTAATCCGAAAATGGCAACCGGAAGTATTGAAGTATACGCTTCGAAATTAATGATTCTGAATACAGCACAAACACCACCACTTCATATTAATGATCCGGATGCTTCTGAATCTGAAGAACTGCGTTACCGGTATCGTTATCTTGATCTTCGTAGACCTGGTCTTCAGTATAATATTATATTTCGGCATAAGGTTGTTGCCGAGGTCCGTAAATATTTGTGGAATAAAGGGTTCACAGAAATTGAAACTCCTATTTTAATGAAAAGTACTCCTGAAGGTGCACGCGATTTTCTTGTCCCCAGCCGTATTAATAAAGGTAAATTTTACGCATTACCGCAATCACCTCAAACGTACAAACAAATATTGATGATAGCAGGTTTTGAGCGATATTTTCAGATTGCAAGATGTTTCAGAGATGAAGATCTGCGTGCTGACAGACAGCCGGAATTTACACAGATTGATGCAGAGTTGTCTTTTATTGATGAAAATGATATTTATTCAATATTCGAAGATATGATAAAAATTGTTTTTAAAAAATGTCTGGATTTAGAAATCAAAACGCCATTTCCTCGAATGAGTTTCAAAAACGCTTTCAGAACTTATGGTACCGACAAGCCGGATTTGCGTTTTGGATTACCGATTCATGATGTAACAGATATTTTTAAAACAACTGAGTTTAAAGTTTTCAAGTCTATTATAGGAGAAAACGGGAATATAGCTGCAATTGCAGCAACTGGTTTTGCAGATTTAACAAGGAAAAATATCGATAAATTAACTTCATTTGTTTCAATTTTTGGCGCAAAGGGTCTGGTTTGGCTCAGGCTGGCAGAAAATGGGGTAGAAGGGCCTGCTGTAAAATTTCTTTCAAAAACAGAAATGGACACTCTGATTGAAAAAACTGAAGCTCAAAAAGGTGATATGATTTTTATAATTGCTGCGGCTGAGAAAACCTGTTTTACTTCTTTGGGTCAGTTGCGTCTTGAGTTGGGCAGAATGAGACAATTAACTTCAAATGATGATTATAAGTTCCTGTGGATAAATGAATTTCCCATGTTTGAGTTCAGTGAACAGGAACAAAAGTATGCCGCTGTTCACCATCCGTTTACTTCTCCGGTACAGGAAGACATACCATTACTGGAAACTGGTGATTTTCATAAGGTTCGTTCCAGGGCATATGATCTTGTTTTGAACGGTTTTGAACTGGGTGGTGGGAGTATTCGTATCCATCAGAAAGAATTGCAACAATCTGTATTCAAGCTTTTGGGAATCAGCCAGAAAGAAGCTGAACGAAAATTCAGCTTCTTATTGAATGCTTTAACTTATGGTGCTCCTCCTCATGGGGGAATTGCATTTGGACTGGACAGAATAGTGATGTTGATGCTTGGTTTGGAAAGTATCAGAGACACTATAGCATTTCCCAAAACAACAGCTGGTATATCCTTGATGGATAATGCGCCCGATACAGTATCGGAAACTCAAATAAATGAGCTTGGAATTGAAATTAAAAAAGAGTACCTGAAGGATGGAGAAAAAGAAAAGATATAAAAAATCAGTTTTCCTTGACTCATCTTTAATTAGAAACTATTATACTATAACCTATAACCGAATAGCCTGTTCGGTTAAAATATAACAGGAGGTTTCGATGAATAAATTTTTAAAACTTACTTATGCCATCATAATTGGTACCATGTTTCTATCCGGGGGGATTATTGGTTGTTCACCCAAAATTAGTGAAGAAGAAAGTACAAAGCTTCAGGAAGCCAAAGAAGCGGCTGTAAGTGCAGAAAAAAAACTTTCAGATCTTCGAATGGAGCGTAAATCATTAGAAGCTCAAAATGGTGGTAGTGAAAATTCTGATATGGGAAATGTTGAAGAGCAAGCTACGGAAGCACAGGAACAGTTACCAGAAGAGGAGCAGGAAGAGTTTGAGGAAGATTTGAATGAGTAATTGTTCATCCTGTTTGAATCAAAAAATGGGATTTAAATATCTGTGCATCGATTCAATAAAATCAGTTATATATCGGATATTTTAAAAAAAGTTTAATATTAAGGCTCCGACCGTGTTCGGTTGTGAGCCTGTTTTTTAATAAGTCTGATCTGTTTTTGAACATATTCAGGTGATGCATATATATATTTCAATTGTTATTTCACTTCAGAAATATTGGAAATATATCGCATATATATATGATCTTCCGTATATAAGTAAAAAATAGAGAGGATATAAGAGCGGTTATCAAATGGCCAAAAATTCCCGCAATACTCGAAGAGATACCAGATCAATAAAGGTGGTTCGAATTGGAAAAAGAATACATCTTCGGATTCCACGGTTTCTTTCACCGCCATTTTATATTCTTTGCAGTACAATATTATTCATAATACTGCTTTTTCCTTATACAACTACAGTTCAAACTTTTGATCTGCCAAAACTTGGTGAAGCATCAAAAGAGACAATTATAGCCCCATTTACATTTGATATTATCAGATCCGCTGAAGAACTGGAAAAAGAGCGAAAAAAAGCAATGGAACAGGTTCTTCTCGTTCTTGATTACGATCCTGAAATACGAAAAAATGTCCACAATAAGTTACTTGAAGTCAGAAATAATGTTCAGAAAACAATTAATAATGATACTCCGGATTCTGTAAAAGAAGTTATAAATCTTAACCTTTCCAGAGAATTATCTGAAAATTCAATTAAAGCAATTAAAAAAAGGCCTTATCTTGTCGATGACGCAATATTTCAAGCCGGCGAAATACTTGATAAGGGGATTTCTGCAGTTTTGCTGGTTCCAACTCTGGAAAGACTGAATGAACTTAAAGCAATTTACAACACCTCTTTTGATCAGCATCTTTTTTACGACAGGCAGTTTGTGTCTTTGCGCAGGGATTCCATGGAGGTAACAGTACGTCATTATGAGCTTCCTGTAAAGGAAATTGCACTGGAAAATGCAATTAAAGACTTAAGGGAGGAAAGGAAATTTGATGATGAGGCATTGAATACAATATATGAGATCCTGTTTGTGTATATCCGGCCTAATGTAAAGGTAAACGGTGCTGCCACGATGCAAAGAAGGCAAAAGGCATCACAAAGTGTTCTTGAAATAAGCGGCAAGGTAATAAAAGATACAGAAATCGTTAGAAAACATCAGGAAGTTACATCTGAAATTATCCAGAAACTGCATTCTTTAAGAATCGCCATGGATCGTATGGTTAACATTCAGGAAAAAAGGAAGATCAAGGCTGGAAATGCAGGAAGGCTTTTGTTGGGATTGTTACCACTTCTTTTTGCTGCTTTTTATATAAGAAAATTTAATTCCAGGTTACTGAAAAGCAATGTGCATCTGATTGCTCTGGCACTGGTGCTGGTAATTCAGGTTATGATAATAAGGGTTGGTATTTTTATTACACCACGGTTATTTGAAGGTCCAACAGAATTGAGTATGCTTGTTCCAGAGTATATTGTTCCTGTAATAACCGGTTCTGTGTTGACTGCTATTCTATTCAACCTGGAATTGGGTTTCATGATGACTCTGTTTGTAAGCATATTTTATGGCATTGTAATGGGGTTTAATCACTTCTTTTTCATTTATTCGTTTCTTGGTGGTACCATATCCTGTTTTCTTGCACGGAACATAAGATACAGATGGCATTTTTTCAAGATAATACCTCCTGTTGTATTGATATTTGTTATCATTATTTCATTATGGCATTTAATAGGATTTAAGCTGTCGGTTTTGACCATGTTTCTTAATTTTGGTCTTACACTTATCAGTGTGATAGTGGCAATCTTTCTTGCAATGATGTTTACCCCGATTTTCGAACGACTGTTTGATATAACTACAGACATGACTCTTGTAGAGCTGTCCGACATGAATCATCCTATTTTAAAACGTTTATCAATAGAAGCTGCCGGTACGTACAATCACAGTGTACTGGTTGGGAATTTAGCTGAATCTGCTGCACAGAGGATTGGAGCAAACCCCTTGCTTGCACGGGTGGCAGCATATTATCATGATATAGGTAAAATAGAAAAGTCGGATTATTTTGTAGAAAACTGTTTAACGATAGATAGGAATCGTCATAATAAATTATCACCATCAATGAGTGCCTTGATCATTTGCTCTCATGTCAAAGACGGTGTAGAGTTGGCTAAAAAGTATAAACTCCCGAAAGTAATTCAGGATGTAATAATGCAGCATCATGGAACTACTTCTGTTTCGTTTTTTTATGAAAAAGCACTTGAGCAGGATCCGCATAAGCAGGTAAAGGAGCAGGATTTTTGTTATCCTGGCCCTGAACCGCAGACACGTGAAACTGCAATTATAATGCTTGCAGATTCTGTTGAAGCAGCTTCAAGGAGCCTCGGCACAAGTTCTCCTAAACTTTTACGTGAACTGGTTAAAAAGATTATAAAAGATAAGTTTCTTTCATCACAACTTGATCAAAGTAATCTTACTCTTCGTGACCTGGATGAAATTGTTGAGGGTTTTATGCCTGTTTTACAAGGTATATTCCATTCAAGAATAGAATATCCTTCAAAAGAAAAAGGAGTTTAGTGTGGCTCAGAAAGATTCTGCTTTTACACGAAAACATTTTTTTATAGACAAGAAATTTCAGGGTCGGTATATGATCACATTCTTGATACCGATGCTGGTTTTGCTGATATTCATGCTTTTTACTCTGTATTTTGCGTCACATGCAATTATTAAGACATCTACACGAATTATCAAAAATGATATAGAAAACAGGATCGCTCTTGAATTGCAGGATCAATCTCAACCTACAGTTATGCAGTATGAATCTGCTATTTTAGGAATAAAGGATTATTTACGTTCTTTTTCAAGTAATAAAGAGTTCAGAAGAAATTTATTAAACTCCCTTTTGTGGGTTTTTGGTATTGGTGTAATGCTTGTAATTATTCAGGTTGTATTATTGACCATCTTTTTTTCTCATAAAGTAGCAGGGCCGGTTTATAGGTTTGAGAAAGTCTGTCATAATATTATCGATGGCAATTATACAGATCAGATTCAGTTACGTAGGGGAGACGAGATGAAGAATCTGGCAGTTCTGTTTAATGAAGCTCTGAGAATGACCCGTTTGAGATTGATTGCCTTTAAAGACAAAAACAGCTCGGACTTCGAAGAAATTTCATCTACACTAAATCTTTAATTTGACATATTGAGTGGCTTTAACTAATTTATAGAACTCTTTTGGAGATAAAATGAAAAACTTGTTTTTATCAAAAACTAAGAAAATATTAGGAATAAGTATACTGTTACTGGTAATAGGTTATTTTCTTTTGGCACAAAAACCTGTAGAAAATCCATTAGGTCTTACTGTAGCACCTCTTATTCTTGTTGGAGTTTACTGCATTTTGATTCCTTTTGCCATCATTAATGATAGTAAAGAGAATAAAGAATCAAAGCAGAAAAAGGGCGTTTAGCTCAGTTGGTATAGAGTGCCTGCCTTACAAGCAGGTGGTCGTAGGTTCGAATCCTACAACGCCCAGAGTTTGTGAGGTATTACCTCCATAATTCGGGACCGGTAGTTCAGTTGGTTAGAACGCTGGCCTGTCAAGCCAGAGGCCGCGAGTTCAAGTCTCGTCCGGTCCGCCATTATGATAAGCCTGCCATATTTATGTGCAGGCTTTTTTTTTAACCCGTAATATCCTTTTGCTCTATTATGATAATAAAAAAAACTGTATCATTAAAAGAAAAAAACAGTTTTAAAATTGGAGGTACGGCAAAATATTACTCCGAACCATCAAAAGAAAATGAGATAATCTATTGTTTAAATTGGGCAAAAGATAAAGATTTGCCGGTATTTATAATGGGTAAAGGTTCCAATGTACTGATAAGCGATCAGGGTTGGGATGGTTTGGTGGTAAATCTTTCAATTAATTTTTGTAATATTATATGGAATAATAAATGCGCTAATGTACTTGGTGGTTCACAACTGAATCTTATCTGTAATCAGGCTGTAAAAAGGGGACTTACAGGTCTTGAGGAACTGTCTGGTATACCAGGTTCTGTTGGTGGAGCCGTATTAATGAATGCAGGTGCATTTAATACTACTATTTCAGATTCGATAAAATCAGTACGTTTTTATGATTGTTCTGTATCAAAAATTGATGAAATTGAAAATGTTGATATAAATTTTGGATACAGAAAAAGTATATTTCAAAATTCCAATAAGGTAATTCTAAGTGCCAGATTGGAATTGAAACAGGATTTGTCTGCCCAGGAGCTGGAAAAAGTTCGTGCAGATATAATCAGAAAAAGAAATATTAAGCAGCCTCTTCAATACCCAAATTGTGGAAGTGTTTTTAAGAGGCCTGATGGGAATTATGCTGGCGCACTGATAGAAAAGTGTGGTCTGAAAGGATTCAGGATTGGTGATGTGGAAATATCTCAAAAGCACGCAAATTTTATAATAAACCGGGGTAATGGAACTGCTAATGATGTACGAGAAATTATTGTAAAGGTTCAGAAAACTGTTTTTAATGAGTATGGTATTGTCCTTGAACCAGAAGTAATTTTCGTAGGAGAATTTGAAGAGCCACTTTTTTAAGTTGTCATGAATACGGAGTTTAAATGAAACTTTGGGTAAAGAAATTTGTTCTCGGTCCGTTATCGACAAATACATATCTTGTACATGATGAAAACGGTAACTGCATTATTCTTGATCCTTCATCGGGATGTGAAGCTGTTCTGAAAGAAATTGATAACAGTAAACTTGTTCCGGAAGCGATCGTTCTGACACATGCTCATTTCGATCATATACTTGGTATTGATGAAATAAAACAGAAGTATGCTCAAATACCTGTATACATACATCCGGATGAAAAAATCATGCTGGAAAATCCACAGTTTAACGGCTCTTTCATGATAGGGTTGTCATATACTTACACCGGCCCAACACAGGATATGGTTGAAGGTAAAATGAGAATAGGCAGTTTTGATGTTGATATTATGCTTGTACCTGGACACAGTCCGGGTGGGTGTGCGATAAAGATAGACAAATACCTTTTTTGCGGGGATATACTGTTTGCCGGATCAATTGGAAGAAGCGATCTTTTGGGCGGTGATGGACAGAAGCTCATAAATGGTATCAAAGAAAAAATAATTGTCCTGCCAGATGAAACTGTTGTTTGTTCTGGGCATGGCGGTCGTACGACAATTGGCAGAGAAAAAAAGACAAACCCGTATTTAACAGATGACAACAATACCTCTTATTGATACTTTTCTGGCATATTTACGCCTGGAACGTACACTCAGTGAAAATACCACTGAAGCTTACAGATACGATCTTGAGCGACTTGCATCTTTCCTTAATCAGCACAGAGTTGATTCCATGGCTTCAGCTACACCAGATCTCCTCTCGAAATACGTAAGAGTACTTTTTGAAACCGGTTTTGCAGTGACCTCAATCCAAAGATCCATCTCTTCATTAAGAAGCTATTTTGCTTTTATTGCATCTGAAGGTGAAATCCAAAGTGACCCTACAGAGTTGCTGGAAACTCCAAGGGCTTCCAGATATCTGCCCTCAGTTCTTTCTGTTGAAGAAATAGTGAGAATATTGAATGCAATTGATGTAGACAAACGCGGGGGAGTACGCGACCGTGCAATGATAGAAACTCTTTATGCTACCGGTATGCGGGTTTCTGAACTGGTATCGTTTACACAAGAGCAGATTCTATTTAAAGAAGAACTAGTGAGAATATATGGTAAAGGGTCAAAAGAACGTATAGTTCCAATTGGAAAAGTCGCTTTAAAATGGATTGAAGAGTATAATCAGGTGGAAAGGCCTTTTTTTGCAAACTGCAATTCAGACAGTACTGTTTTTCTAAATATGCGGGGGAAACCGCTTTCCCGTATGAGTGTCTGGAGGATCATAGATTCTTATGTCAGAAAGGCTTCCATAAAAAAAACAGTTTCACCACATACTTTTCGCCACTCTTTTGCTACACATCTTCTTGAAGGTGGAGCGGATTTAAGAATTGTTCAGGAAATGCTTGGACATGCAAATATTGTAACTACAGAGATATATACTCATGTAGACCGTGAGTATCTTAAAGAGGTTCACCGAAGTTTTCATCCGCGTCAGAAAAACTGAAATCAGGAAGTTTGTTCAATATAAAAAATCTCTCGATATCTTTTTCATTGGAAATTTAAAACCTTTTCCTTTTTGCTGTTTTCCGAAAAGTTTACCTTAACAGTTTTTTGGCTTTTGGGGGAGTCCTTAACAGTAAAAGCATATTCTCCGAAAAACCCCCTGAATTCAATTTTACCGGTGGAATCTGGTTCAAGAGTATCTGAAGTTGTCCATACTTTATGAATCAGGTTATACACGCTGTCTGCAGCAGCTTTGGGTTTGAAATCTTTATCATACAGTCCGGCACCAGGTCTCCAGTGGCGATTGTCCCAGAAACCCCAAAACAGAAAACCGGTTACTGCAGGATGAGAAAACGCGGTTCTCATCATTTTTGCGTACTCCGATGCCATCTCTTTTTCGGAGAGGCCGAGTGCGTTTACGTCCATATCAAATTCGGTTATTTTTAAAGGCAAACCGGTTTGAGCCATATAGGAAAGTTTTGCGCCAATGTCCAAAGGATCGATTCGGGTGCTGAAATGTCCCTGAATCCCGATTCCATGTAAAGGGATGTTTTTTTTCATTAATTTTTCTACAAGATCTCTGTAAGGTTTGGCATCAGTACCACTGATTATTGAATATTCATTTATGTAAAGTTTGGCATCAGGATCTGCCCTGTTAGCCCAAACAAAAGCTGAGTCCAGGATATCATTGCCTAATCTATTGAATATTGATGGTTCATGAACTGGTTCGTTCCATACATCGTATTCAGCGATTTTCCCTTTATATCTTTTCAGATCACGTGTGATGCGTGATTTTATGGATTCAGTGAACATGCTGTCGTTTTTAAGACGTGCCCAGTGTTTATCGAAGCCATAGTTTTCGGTGCCCCATACAAGCGTATGTCCTCTTATCGGAAAGTTGTTCTTTTCCGACCATTTAATGTACCTGTCTACATCTGCGAAAGCTGGTTTTCCTTCTTCCCGCTCGAACTCTTCCCATTTCAGGGCATTTTCGAACACACCGCAGTTGAAATGTTTCAATGCTGTTTCTTTATACTTTTTTTCATGATCTCCTCCGAGAAATGCCAGGCAGGTACCCCAGTCAAAACTGTGTTTTAAAAGTTTGACTGAGATCGGGCCTTTACAAGGATTGCCGTTTTTGTCAACAGCTTTTATACAAAAATCACCTTTACGTATTTGATCAATTCTTTTTTCTGCATTTTGGTACCAGTTTTTTGGCATCTCTTCAAGTGACATTGTATCTTCAGCAACAAAACTGATATCATCAATAAAGTAATCGCCTTTATGGTGGGCGCATTGAAAAGCTAACTGGATATCTGTTGTAGTCAGAGGCGCGGTAAAGAGCATTTCATACTTTTCCCACTTATCTGTAACCCTTGATTTAAAACCGCTGTAGTAAGACCAGGGAGGGGAGCCTTTTACAAAGACGACTTCAAGAGTGCCCGCGTTGTTTTCACCTCTTGCCCAGTAGCTCAAGCGGTAGATAACATTTTTTTTAATTTGGAAATTACGCTGTTGAAGCTGCACGTGCCAGATTTCACTCGCGACATTATTTATGGTAAGTTTAATGCATTTTTTACCGCTGTGAGGTTTATGGTCTGTTATTGCGTAACTGCCCAGTTTTGGTGAGTTCTGCCAGAAGCTCCATTTATCCATTCCGTTTTCGAAAGAGCCGTCAGCAAAAACAGCCTTTGGTGTTGATGGCGGCAGTGCTCCAGGTGCCCGGCTTCTGGTTTGTGCATTTGTTGTATTAAAAAAGCACACAATGATGAATAATAAAATGGACTGAATGTAAAAAAAGCTGTTTTTGTTCATAATTAGGGTATCCTGATAAAATTTAAAAGTTTTTATTTAAATTGATGAATATAAATCAAGATACATTTTGGAGAGGACTGATGGAAACGGTATTTCGGGTCGGAGTGAGGTAAGTGCTTGTTGTTAAAGATACTAAGGCTAAAAAAGTCACTGTTTTTTGCCTTAAACACCTGTTTTCAGGCCAAAAAATATGGTTTTAAGAATCAAAATTTATTACGTTGACTATAATAACGTTTAGAATTGTATTTGCAACACACCCGCGATAGAATTAAAAATTCGAAATCAGAAAACCGAAATTCGAAACAGGAATAGATCAATAAATTGATATTGTGGGCGTGTGGTAACCTGTGAATAGCTCTGGTTTACAGAAATCAATAAGAAATAATCCATTTCCACCCTTCACACTACTTACTGATCACTGCCTTTCTCAATTTACCAAAGACCCGTATTGCCGGTTCACCAGAAGTTTTTGATATCAGTAAAGGCTAAAATTTTCAAATCCCGGTTTTACATCGGATCACGCATGAAGTCTGATTGCAGTTTAAGATTACCTTTTGATAAACATAAATTATTGTTATTAATTTTCATCTTTCCGATTCGGGATTAATTCACTATCCACTATCCACTGCACACTGCACAACTGTCCTGGAAAACTACAAATACAAAAAAACAAACAAAAAACTTGACAATACCCCCCTCATACATATATTACCTAAAAGTAAATTAAATAAATTGTCATATACATCTGTTCATTGAAAAATGAGAATTGACAGCTAATTCTCAGGGAGGCATGACATGTACAAACGCAAAACAGCGGCGTTTCTCATAACGCTATTGCTGACCCAGGCAACATTTTCGGAGATTTCAGTAAGAGTATTTTCCCGCGAAGAGGGGGTAGGGCACAATCAATTATCCCGGCCGCGTGTCTATATCGAAAATATCGGTACGGAACCGGTATCAAACTTTTACTGTCATTACTACTTTACCGCAGAAAACGGAAAAACACCCGTTCTTGAAGACTATTATACTCCCAATTCATCAGTGAGTCTTGTCGGGAGCGGTAATGATTATATCGTAAAATATGATTTTAACGGTACGACACTTGAGCCTCAGCAGATAGTGCCAAACCTGGACGGCAACAGTATTGGTATCCGGTATCATGACTGGAGCCCAATGGATAAATCAAACGATTTCTCATGTAACATGAGTGAACTTATAATACTGAACGGCAACATTTCGGTATTTCTTTCTGACGGAACTCAGATTTATGGAAATGAGCTTCCAGACCCGCAAAATCCTCCCCAGCCGCCTCCTGTCAGCAACAGGTTAGGCAATTTTGCTGTTTATTCAAATGAATTCTCTGATATACGCGACCGTGTTGAAATAAAAGGCGGCCATGTTGGTTCCGCTGTATACGCTGAAGCCGGGTGTGACGCGGTTCTAAGTGCAGGGATCTATTCCGGGAAAAACATTTTCCTTCGTGAAAGGGCTGTTATAAACGGTGATGCTATTGCAAGTGAATCTATTCATAAACAAAATAACGTTGTTATTTCTGGTATCGAAAGAGATCACGCTCAAATAGATTTTCCTGTTCTGGAAACAAAAACAGTTACATTTGGAACACTGGATACAATTGCCGGTAATGGGTCATCATTTGTATTAACACCCGGTGATTACCGTGATTTCCAGGCTTTCTCAAACTCTGTTATCACAATAATGCCCGGAGAATACAGTTTCAGGAAATTTCTTATTGAACCTGATATACAGATTGTTCTCAATGTTTCAGAAGGAGAAACGATTGAATTCAATATTGGTGAAGAGATTCGTTTGGCAGACAGAACTGTAATGAGTTTTGAATCCGGTACTCAGTTACCCCTTTCATTTCGGGTTTACAGCGCACAAACAAACCAGCTTTTTATTGGTAACGATGCTCAGATATACGGGTTTTTTACAGCGCCTTTAGCGGAGATTCATGTTTATTCACGAACAAATCTTAACGGCGCGTTATATGGCAGACGGGTTGTGGTTGAACCGGAGTCGGAAGTTTGCAAACCTCCGGTTTTAACAGGTCTTACTCATTCTCAAATTGCCATGGCTCCGGAATTCAATCCCCTGACATTCAGTTATACCGCAATAGTTCCGGATGCTACCGCAACAATTCTTGTTATACCATCTGTTTTTGACAGCACAACAGTAACTGTGAACGGTAATCCTCCGGATACGCCTGTAAATCTGACATCAACTGAGAACGCGATTTCAATACTTTTGAATTCGCCTGAAGCTTGCGGGACAACAGAGTATGAACTTAATGTGACAAAATCGGCAAATTATATGATCTATGTAAATGCTGATTCCCCATGTACACCGGGTTCTGAAGATGGTAACTCGTGGAGTACCGCGTTTAAGGATTTGCAGCAGGCTATTGACACGGCACTGGTAAGAGGTAAAGAGATCTGGGTTGCGGAGGGAGAATACAGGCCGTCAAAACTTACAACTGAATCAGATTCCGGATCTGCAACATTCCTTATCAAACCGGGTATAGTGATTAAGGGTGGTTTTGATGGAACCGAGACAACAGATGAACCATCAGGTTCTGCTTACAATACAATTTTAACCGGTGATCTGGCTGGTAATGACGACAGCCTTAGTACCTGGCCGCCTTCAGAGAGTGATTCGGTTTATCTGAACGACAATGTGTACCATGTGGTTACCATGGGCGGGTTTGAGGGTGCTTCCGGAATAATGATTACTGGTGTAACTATAAAAGGTGGAGTAGCAAAAGGAGAAGGTGAGAATAGTGTTGGTGCAGGAATTCTGGTCAGAAATGTTTCACCTGTACTTGAGTGGTGCTGTGTTACAGAAAACCTGGCTGATTCATCAGGAGCAGGTGTTTATGATAACGGAAGTATAAAGACAATAAAGAACTGTTTATTAAAAGATAACGTTTCATACAGAGGTAATGGTGGTGGATTATATGCGTGCGGAAAAGATTCATTAAATATCGATGCATCTGTTTTTGATGGAAACAAGGTTATGGATACATTGTCTGTTTTTGGTGGAGGTGCTCTTTTCGTGAAAGAGAGAGCTGCCCGGCTTGTTAACTGTGTTCTGACTCGAAACAGTGTAAATGGAAAAGGTGGAGCAATAATCAATGAAAACGGGACGGTTAACATAACAAACTGCACATTCGCGAACAACTCGGCAGTCAAGGGAATTGGTGGAATACAGAACCGGGATGCAAGTACTGTTATTCTTAATACAATACTGTGGGATTTGAATGGAGAACTTGCGGATAGCGGATTTACTGTAACATATTCATGTGTAAAAGATGGTTATGCAGGAGAGGGTAATATTTCAGAGAATCCGCAATTTGTTGATATTGATAATCCCGAAGGTGATAATGGCATGTATGGAGATTTTGATGATGGGCTGCTAATAACAGATGGAAGCCCTTGTCGTGATGCTGCAACAGATGTGAATGCACCTGAAATTGATATACTGATAAAAATCAGACCTGTAGGAGTGGGCACGGATATGGGTGCATATGAATATGTGGATATGAACAAATGCAACACGCTTATATTTGGAAAGTTCAGGAATGGCGTTTTTTATGAAGATAATGATTTAGACCGAATTGGGAGGATGCTGCATCCAGTTGAAATATTTCAATTCAGCAGGAGCAGCTATGCTCGTGTGATGCGAGCGTATGTTGAAAATAACAAATATACCCGGAGTAAAAGTGAGATCAAAATATATATAAAACCGATTAATGCTGATAATAGTGATGCAGAATCAGAAATTGAAATGAGATTATATAAAACAGGAGAAGAAAACGGATTACTGGTATTTCAATCACTAACACCGGATTACAGGGGAAAGAAAATCATATTTACGGCTGAGCATGGTTGGCATGGGTGTAACAATAACTGGGCATATATCCTGTACATGAGTGATAATCCTGAGATACATTTCAGAGTACCACATAGTCAATTTAGGTAAAGTGGAGGATAAGAAAATGATGTAGTTTCTAAAATTATCTCAGGATAAATTCTCAGATTAAATCCGGTAGTTTTCTCATTTTATTCCGGTGTAAAATTGATCAGATAAAAAAAAG
>Ga0209723_1000777_pt1 | contig 56069 bp, 71 predicted proteins | sample BiotimSIPDNA_2_FD_185750 | JGI IMG/M metagenome (GOLD analysis project Ga0209723, IMG submission 185750) | Anaerobic biogas reactor microbial communites from Washington, USA - Biogas_R2 time_0 SIP DNA (SPAdes) (version 2) | ecosystem: Engineered > Bioreactor > Anaerobic > Unclassified | place... | reverse complement strand
TTGTCTACCGCAGGCCAGCCGTATCCGTCGTTCTCTTCTACGTGCCCGCCGATCCCGATGGTGAGTTGATCGCGCAACCGGCTTTCGCTGCTCGTCTTCTGCCGTTTGTAAGCAAGTATCTTGCCGTTGTCGCCTCTCGCACGGTCGAACAGCACCGTATATGGTATCAGTTGCCGGTACGCGTAGTTCGTCTCGACAATGCTCCGTTCGAGGTATACCCCGCGGGCGTTTACGTATTCCACCACGTCATCGATGTCGCTGATCGCTGGAACGCACAGTATCTTCGCCATCTCACGCCTCCGTGGATCGGATCGGCATGATGTAATGCGAGGCGTTGCCATCTTCCAATCGCATAATATCAGCAGACGTGCCAAGCTGTATCGTCAGGTCGCCACCTTTAACGTGTTGCGCGGATTCCAGGAAGTAGTCTGGGTTATATGCGATTTTCAACGCCGGCCCTTCAAACGCGCACGGGACGGATACGTTCATTGCGCCTTTGCCGGTAGACCGGGCGGTGAACACGAGTTCTTTGCTTGCTACACTCATCAATACGCTTTCTTTCGCCTCCGCGGTAACCACACGGGCAAACTTGATCGTCTTGATCAGCGCATCACGGTCTACGGTTACGGTTGTTTTGTGCGTTGCGCCAATCACGCGCCGATAGTCTGGATATTGGAGGTCGAGCTTGCGGATGATTACCTTGGTATCCGGAGATTCTATCCCGAACGAGGTGATATTATTGTATAACCTCACGAGCGCCGGATATCGCTTCAAAAAGTTAAGGAATATTTTCGCGCCGCCAAGTGGTATCGTGAACGCCTCGATGTCCGGGATTGGTTGCGCGGTGTCGATTGTCGCAAGCCTGAACCCGTCCGCCGTGACGAACCGGAGATGGCCGCCAACGCTTTCGAAGTGTAGCCCGTTCAACGCGCGCATCATTGGATCGGCGGCTATCGCATAGATAACGCGGTCAATCTCGCTTGAGAGTGTCGGGATGAGTTCGATCGGTTCAGCCGTTGAATCGAATATCAGCGCTGGGAAGTCTTCTGGGTCGAGCATTGGGATGTTTGCGACTCCGCCGTTGCTGTACACGTCAAGCGTCGCTTCGTTTTCTTGCTTGATGTTCAGCTGAGCGCTCGGCGCGTTTTTGGCGATCTCAAAGAGCGTCTTGGCGTCCACGGCGGTCTTGCCCGGCGATTGCGCGCTCGCCCCTTCAAGTTTGACCCGTATCGATGTTTCCATATCCGTTGCGTACAGGTATACGGCATCACTGCATTCGATCAGCACGCTTGATAGGATCGGTTTTATCGCCTTTGCCGGCGCAACGGATACAATGTTCGTCATCGCATTTTCGAGAGTTTTCTTGCCAACTGTAAATTCCATAGTCCCCTCCAATTTAGTTTTCGATTTTAAGGCGGTTTTTAGCCCCTACGGGCGACGTTCGGGTTGAGTTGCGAGTGTTTTACCACGGCGGATTTTATCGCGCGTTTTGGGGCCGTTTAACGCGTTTTGCTCTTCGTCATCCCCGGATGCCCGAAGCAACGCCGCGATAATCATGCCGATCGGCGCGCCGATGAATATGCCGATGAGGATGCCGGCGAGCATTAGAACGGAACCTCGTCTTCGCCGGATAGTATTGGCGGGACAAGCGGCTCTTCGTCGAACGTCTCGGACTTGGTTTGCTCACGGTCTCGCGTGGACCGTGGCAAGAACTCGAACCGATCCATGATCACCTCGGTCGAGTTGCGTTTTGTCCCGTCTTGCGCCTCGTAGGTGTTGGTGCGGATGTGACCTTCGACGATTAGCCCGGTTCCTTTGGCGAAGTAGTTGCTGATCGTGTCGCATACCTTCCCGAACGCGACCACACGGAGCCAATCGGTTCCGGGGTTATCGTTATTCTTGGTTTTTGGGCGGCTTACACCGAGCGAGAAGTTCGCGACGGGATCGCCGCTTGGCAAGTATTTCACTTCCGGATCGCGGCCGATGTAGCCGCTGATGATTATCTTGTTCATTTGATCTCCCTCCCGTACGCAAGTACGTTCACGGTTGTGTGCTTTCTGCCGGTGATCTCAGCTTTCGCGACCATCGGCAGCGCCCATTTGTCGTTTTCAAACAGGATCCCTTGCAGCGCATCTATCAGTATCTTGAGCATATTGTTTGGATCCGCGAATCGCCGGTTTTTGAACTCGAAGCCGATCACGAGATAGAAGAAGTTACCGGCGGGTAGTATCTTCCAACGCGCCCGTTTCGCCGCTTGTATGGCGCATGCTTTCGCAAGCTCCACAAACGCCCGCGCTTCGGCATCGAGGTACAATCGCCCGTTTTGGGAGCGCTTGAAGTAGTGGTTCACGCTCGGTGGAAGATCGGGGATTTCGATGATCATCCCTCGAGCTCCCTGATCGGCGCCGTAGCCTTCCCGGCAATCTCCTTCGCAAGATTGTTCACAAACGCGATCGCCATCGGGTTGTTTGTTTGTACCGCCGCCGCCTCACGCTTCGCGAAGCTCCCGTATATGCGCATAAAATGGGCTCGCGTAGGCATCAGCGTATTCTCGCTGAGATCGCACAACGTTCCCCATCCGATAGAGTTCTTCGCCGCCTCGAGCTTCCAATCATCGTATGTCGGCTCGGAGTAGTAACCGTAACGCGAGATGTCGCGGTACACGACACCCCACGCCTCTTCCGCGGTGAGTTCCGGGTGTTGCGCCTCGCGCATCGCGTTCACGCGCTCCCAGAGGTCGGCGGGCATCGGGGCGAACTTCCCGGTTTTCACGTAGTCAAGCGTCGCGGCTTTTAATTCATCATCCGTCATATCTTGTAGAACGGCATACCACATTGTCATCTTCGCCTTATCCCCTACCACGCCAGACAGCTTGTCATAGTATGAGCCGAGAAGCGCCATTACCTCGCCAAACACTTTCTTACTTAGCATTTTTTATCGCCTCCTCCGCTTCCGCTTCGGCAAGGAAAGCCTCAAGCCCGGCAAAACGTTGCCGGTTGTTATCTTTGTTGTCGTAGTTCCCCTCGATGATTTTCTGCAAGTTGGCCGGTTTGAATATCCAATCAAAGCCCGCCTTGAATGAGTTCACGCGCCCGGAAAGGAAATCGGAATCGTGAACCTTATAAAACAGATCGTGAAAGAATCCGATATCGGGGTGTTCCTTCCAGCGGGAAGCAATACAATCGCGCCGGGATTTAGCCCAATCTTTTGGTTCCTGGATTTTCGGGAGAGCCGAGCAGATAGATAAAAACATTTCGTAGATATCTTGATAAGGCGTCGGGTTCGATTTTGGTTTTGATGGCGAAGGTTTTTTTGGTTCGATGCACGTATTATGTTCTTCTCCTCTTTTAGAATCTTCTTCATCTAAAAGAGGAGAAGATAAAGTCTGTTCTGTTCTTATCTCTTCTGTTCTATTCTTATATAAGCTAACGTTTATACTATCGTTTATACTATCGTTTATACTATCGTTTATACTATCGTTTATACTATCGTTTGTACCACTCTTTTTATAGTATAACGATTCTCCGTTGTTGTTTGTGCTATCTTTTATACCCTCTTTTTGATAGTATAAGAGCGCATACTTTCCGGCTTTCCTTTGAGTCCCTTTTGAATAAGCGAGCAATCCACTATCAACTAACCTTTGCCGCGCACGAATTACGGAAGGCTCTGTGGCCCCTAACTCGGCGACGAACCGGCTGTTTGGGACGGATAGAACCTTTCTCCAGCCCGAACGGTTAAACAAATCGAGTATCTTGAAGTACATATGCACCTCAAGATGGGAGAAATGGAATTCCAAATCCATCTGCCAGAACCGATTAACAAGGTCGATATAGGTCATGCTCATCACCTAATTCCGGTATTCAGTTTTTATCCGCATAAGTGCCACCATCTCCGTATAATAGATAGCGCCCCTCATAGGCGAGAGGCGCCTTATTGATTATTATTCCGTTGCTTGCTCGTACTTCGCGGGCTCCGGCTGGCTGATATCAACCCAGTCGGTCTCGTCGGCCGCTTCGAACACGTCCTCGTATTCCTTCTTGGTAACCTCATCCTGAACGATCTGCGTCTGAATCTCGGTCGACAGCGGGAGATACTTCGCGAGCTGCTTGATCACAGTCTTCTTGGCCATCGCGTCGTAGTCGGTAACCCAAGGACCATAATCGGGTGACTTGGACCGTTTGCGGAACTTTTCGACATCCTGAATGCTCATAACGAGGTATGAAAACCCGCCGTCCTTGAGCTTGGCGATCGCATAGTAACAATAAACCTCTCCCCGATTTTCAAGCGCCGGGCGGTGCATCAGCTTCGGTGTGAGGCCGTATTCGTACTCGAACACGTCGTTCCGGCACACCTCGTGGACGTCAAGGGTTTGGAGCTCTCCGGATCGGCGCACAAGATCGATGTATCCTTTGTACCCAATCTGAAACTGAACCTCGGTGCTGCGGGTTTTGCTGTTGTAGTAAGGGATCAGATAAGCGTGCCCGAGGATGCCTGGTTCGAGCCCTAATTGAGCGGCGAGCATCAACGCGCCGAGTAACGACTGTGAGGAACACTCAAGGAGCTTCGGGTTCTTGCGTATTTCGGTCAGCGCGACACGTAGTAAGTGGTCGCTTTTTATATGCTTCGGAAGCACCTTTGCAATCTCCGGGGCCATCCGCTTGAATAGGTCTTGGATGTTCTGGTACGGATTCATCGGCCTCTTGGCTTGCGGCTGAATGCCAACACCGGCGGCCACCCCAGTTGGTGTTGTAACGGTTGGCGATTGCACGAGCTTCCCCTTGATTTCGTTCACTTTATCCGTCATAACGTCTCCTCCTTCACGGTAAACCTCCGTGATTGTGATTCCTTCGTGTATTGCGTGTAGAGCTCGGGATTGGTCTTCTCAAATAATTTATTGTCGAATCTCCTGGCCGTGACGTTCTTCCACGACACCGAGAACCGCCCGACGCGGGCCCGTTCGGCGTCTTTCATCGCGTCTTTGATCTGGTTCTCGAGATAATCTTGGGATATCTCGAGGTCTTTTATCCGGCTCTTGACATCAACAAGTTGCTCTAAGGTATCCGAGTAAGTGGGCGGCAGCTCGATACTCGCGCCGGCGTTCGCGTTAGGGTAGAGGCGATTCATAATATCGCCGTGGAGCTCGGCTTTGCTCTCCGATATCGGCGGCGGGGTTTGGGTTTCTACGCAGCGCCAGAACTCCGATTCCTTCGCGATCATCATCTCGATCAGCTCTTCGTCGCGTTCGATCTCTTTCCACTCGAACCGGTTCCCGCCGATCAGTACCGCAACATAGGCCTTCTCAGCGCCCGTTACGGCGAGGTAGTGCGTAACTTGTATGATGTATTCCTCCGGTATCTCCCCGTCCCACCATTCCTTGCTGTTCCACGCGCTCGTCGTCTTGCACTCAAGGATCGCGTTCTCGCCTACCACCCGCCGATCGATGTTCGCAATCATGAACTGATTCTCCGGGTGGATCAAGATGCGGTTCACGCGCTGAACCTTCTTTCCGGTTCGCTTGGTGAACTCATCGGCGACGACAGCTTCCAACACGTTGCCCCAGTAAGCGGCCTCGCCCACTTCGGGTTGCTCGATTTCCCCGGCTTTTTCCAAGTAAAGTTGCAACGGAGATTTCCACCGCGACACACCGATCGCCGCCGCCGCATCACTACCCCCGATGCCCTTCATCCGCGCCTCTTTCCATTCCTCATATGTCATTTCTAATGTTTTAATACCAACCGCTACTTTCATCATTCATCCTCCTCTTCTTCTTCGTAATCCGGTGCGATAACCGCAATATCTTCGACCGGCACGCCCAAAACCTCGGCCAAGCGCGTTGTGGTTTCAAGCTTAACGCGCCCACCGGCTTCCGCTTTAATGATAGTGCTTATTCCAACTCCGGAAAGCTGGCTTAGAGCTTCTTGCGTGTATCCTTTTACTTTTCGGAAGGCGCAAAGTTGTGGCAAGTAAAACAAATCCGGCACCCGCTCGGTGGGGCCAGAGGGCGTGTGCTTGGCCGGTACGCCCTCTACGGCGCCAATCGCAACAAACCGGCCGAACGTGAGCAATAGATAACCTATATTTATGCGAGTTGGGAACATTGTGCCTCCTTTAGCTGTGTAAGTGTCCCCGTCAGGGGCGGGCTCTCGGGTTGTTGTGCGTCGCTTGGAGAGAGAACTTCATTCTTGTTCCCGGAATTAGCAGAGATCCGGGGCGCTCCGATCCGGATCAGCAGAGAGAGCCCGACCGTATCACCTCCCGATTCGAGGTTTTTATCTTTTACTTTGTGGTATAATATATTTTGGTCGAGAAACGGAGCGCGCTCGTAGCTGGGCGCGTTTTTTTATTCTTCAAAAGCGCTAATAACTTCTGCGCTCGCTGATGTGGGGTATACTGTTCCCATTCCTCGTTTACTCGCAACTGGGATATAGCTCGTGAACGCTCTTCTCTCGTGTATTCGCCGAGTTCTTTTAGCATCTTTTGCCTCCTCGAATAGATAAATTTGTTTTTTGTTCCTCTTTGCCATCTCAACAAGAGCCCGTAACCGGTCTACCTTCGCGAGCGGGTCGTATCGTGAGATCGCGTGATTGGATTTTTGGTTCTCGGTGATGATAATCGTGCATATTTCCAGTATGTGTGTGATAATCCGGTCTTGTGCTTTATCTATTGCGCGTAAAATGTTTGCGCCTTCGGGATAGTGTTCGTCGAGGTGGATTTTCAACTCATCTTCGACTTTCTCGTACTCGACCCATTTGTTCTTGAGGATTCGGATCACTTCATCGGCGTTCCCGATCGTACCGATGTTTTCACCGAGGGCCTGGAGGTAATGGTCGAGCTTGAGCCTAACGCTCATGTTTGTGTGGTGAGTGTTCATGGTTTCACCTCCATTCTGGTGCCGTTTGTTAGGCCGTGAGGTACAGTTCAACCTCGTCAATGCCATTTTCCCGGCATATTTTTGTTATCCGTTCACCGCGGCGTTGCGCGAGCCGCGCCTGATAATTGTTCTTGATTATCCGGCTCTCCATGTCGCGGATGTAGACCCTCAACAGGTCTTTTACCAAGTCGTTCCAGTCCATTTTGCTCCTCCTTTAGTCTTTGCTCCCAGCAAAAAAGCCGGTGAGCGATTATTTTGGATTGTTGCTCTTTTGTCACCGTTTATCATCTCCTTCGTGGTGATCTATTCACTTTTCAAAGACCCGACTAATCAAAGTGCCGCGGCGTTGTTATAACGTGTTATCCTCTAAGTTATATGGGAACAACTCGTGAATCGGTACGTTTAATGCTTTTGCGATTTTCATGGCGATTATTACCGAAGGCGTTCTTCTGCCGTTTTCGTATCTGGATATTGCGCCAAGCGATAATCCTGTGATTTGGCTTAACTCAAGAATAGAAAGGTTTTTTTCGTTGCGGATTCTTTTTAGTGCAGTGCCGTTAGGCAAAATAATCACCTCATTTCCAAATGGAATTATACTACATATATTTCCGTTTGTCAAGTATTACGAATAATTGGCGAATGGAATTGTTGACAATTGGAATAGGAGTAGTTATAATGCTGATTGTTATGCCGGACATTTTTGAAAGGCTTGTGGAATTAGTAAGAAATAAAACACAAAAAGAGATAACTGAAGCGATAGGAATCTCCGCCGGTACTCTTTCACGCTATTTATCGCGGCAGAGAACTCCTACGATTGAGATAATAATAAAATTCGCAGTGTTTTTTCACGTCTCCTCCGACTATCTCCTCGGCCTCACGGATAACCCGGAACCGAAGGGCAATATTCCGAAGGAGTTTATCCCTTCCGACTATGCGCGTCTCAAAGCAATCGAATCAGAGCTTGAGAAGATTGACCTCGCGCGGATCATCGAGATCGAGCGGCTGATGCGGAAGGGATAGAACGCCAATTGAACGCCAATAGAACGTGTATAGAACGTGTTTGCTATGCCAAGACGCGGTTGAAAGGACTTGAACCCTTCTTCTCCGTGTTGTTTTAGACCAGATAAACTACACCGCAGCTATATGCGCGATACCGTCCAGTGGTTATTTCCGTTATGGTTTCAATCCACGCTGGATGTGACTAAAAATAGTGGTTCTTTCCATTTTGGAAATAACCACCCATTTTCGTATCGCTCGTATGTCACCGCGGGATTGCTGACTTTACCGTACGTATCATTCAGCGCTTTTGATCGTTTTGTCATTCCTTCCCCCCTCCCTCACCACGCGGCGGTTCTGTATGTTTTGTAGTGCTCTTGGATCCGCTCGATGTTATTCCACACAATTCGGTGTTCAAGCCAAAGCTCGCTCATCTTGGGATCCTTCGGGCTCGTTTTGGATATGCGTTTGAGCAGGTAGTCCGATTGACGCATCAGCCGCTTTATCCGTTGCTCATAGGTCTTGCACGTTATGTCGATCATTCATTCACCTCGCTTAAAAATATCCCCGCCCGCGGGGGTGGTGCGAACGGGGAACAAATGTGTGGTTTCTATCTCAAGAAAAAGGGTCGAAAAATACCCCCTGCCGGTGTCCCGCCAGCAGAGGGCAAACGGAGGTATCACGTGTAGAAAGGAGGAGTTTTATCGGGGCGGAAATCAATGAATTTGTTGTGGTATACAATGGGCTTGTGCTTTTTTTATCACCGTCGGATAACGGCTGCCCGCTTGAAGAATTACAGGCTTTTTGTTAGAACTGATTGATAGTAGTTTGTTCCCGTCAAGGTCTGTAATCACTAAACTTTTGTTTGTTGCCAAATATCTTACAAAACCAGTTACATCACCATATCGAACCAAGTCCCATTTCCTATACCCGTTATACCTGCCGCGGATTTTTACCTCAGGATACGTTTTTCCGGACGTTGCAGTTTTCTTTCGCCTACGCTCTCTTCGGTACTCGTTTTTGGGTACTCTCCGAATACGATAAACCGTATCGCTCAATTTTGGTTTTTTGGTTCCGTCAAACGCAATAGAGACCGCGTCGAAGTAATGTTCTTTCGGCAAGCCCAAGATTGCCTGCCTTTTGAATTTTGTTTGATATCCAAACGTAGTCAAAACGTTCTTACAGTCAAGAGCTTTAATCAAACGGGCTCGAACGGTGTTAGCTAACGTAGCGTGGCGTTTCCCTTTCTTGATCGGCTTAGCGTTTAAGGTGACTTCATTGTTGTGTACTTTCTTGTGGCAGGAGCTACATAGAGTGATGAGATTAGAGGGATCATCTGTGCTGTTGGATAATCTCCTCGGAACGATGTGGTGAACGTTCAAAACAGTTCCATCTTTTTTGATACCGGATGCCCCGCAAACTTGGCACTTGTAGCCATCTCTGTCGAGGACATATGATTTGACATTGTAGAAATTGTATTGTGGGCCATATTGATAACCAACCCCGGCAACCTCCGGGTTCGTTATTTTGTGAAGGTCGAAATTCGCGGTTTCGATTACCCACCTCGATACAGGTAGTATTTTTTCAACCCTTCTCATTTCCTGCAGGTGGTGGTTGACCTTTGTTTGTACAGATGGTGCGACAAAAGAGCTTTGATCGCCAAAAGCCACTTTTCTTTTCTTTGAGAAATTCGGATACAGTTCGGCGACTTCCGATTTCTTTAGTTCTGCAACTCTGTTTTGCAGAGCAAGTCTTACCATCATCGCCCTTGAATATGGCGGCTTCCGGTATCTGATTCGGCTCCTTCTTAACCGCCGGAATCCCTTTCTTCGTTGAATCTTTTGTTTTACGGTATAATCGTCTTCAAGAAGTGTTTCGGACATATACAAAACCTCTTTATCAGACACGGCCGCACACCCTAAATGCACGGCACCGATATCCAATCCTCCGGCGATCGGTTGTTTGAACCCCGTAGAATCGTTCAGTAGTTGAATAGTAAACGGTGTTTTCTTAACCACTTTAGCTTTGCCCTCTTTAAGCAGAATGCGGGCTATAGCCGGAGTAGTAGGCATCAAAGGTTCTTTATTCTTGTTCAATACATAAGCTTTCATAAGCTAAATCCTCCTTATAAAAAGGGTTGTGCGTAGTTTTATCCTGTTACCAGATAAAACATTCGACGTCCTCTCAACAATGTTAATAATGCTTTTTACACTTAGCGGCCGGGCCCTCCACTTCAGGCCTTTTTGAGACACTAAGCGATACTAACGTGTACTGAGGCGGCATACACGGATATCATGACATTACTAACGGAGACTGGATTTCTCTAGTCAGAGTCTGGAATCCCATCTCTTTTGCAAGAGACACGTGTGTGGGGGAAGCGCACCCGCTTGGAACGTAGTGTACTGTCCACACGTGTGTGGGGGAAGCAGGATATCGCGGCGGCGGAATACACAAGAATGAGTACTGTCCACACGTGTGTGGGGGAAGCACGCTATCTGGACACGTATTGGTACCGGCGAGGGTACTGTCCACACGTGTGTGGGGGAAGCTGTTTCCGTCCGAAACGGGTTCGACGCGATCGCGTACTGTCCACACGTGTGTGGGGGAAGCACTCGCGCTCTTCCTCAAAGTATGCTATAATATGTACTGTCCACACGTGTGTGGGGGAAGCATGTTCTCTCAAAAAATCTTGCATTGTTTTTCACGTACTGTCCACACGTGTGTGGGGGAAGCTTTCTGTATAAAGCCGTGAAGACTGGGTAGCTCGGTCTTCGCTTTTCACTCTTCGCTTAATATATTCTGTAAAAGTTTGTGTCTTGAAAAATTGCGGTTGATTGCACCAAGAAGCCAAGTCGGTAAAAAAGTCCGAGTATGAAGAGCCCCAACATTTGATGTCGCGCATAAGATACGGCAAGAATCTTTCATATCGAAGATATTCTATCCGTGAGATAGTATCTCGTAATGGCATATCTGGGTGTACATAAACGTAAAACTTCACACGGGTTAGTCCTATTGCCCGGAGTATTCTTACTTTGTGTTGAATAACAGAAAGCAGTTTATAATTGTCAAATGCAAAACAAGGTTCTTTTATATATTTTAGCTTCTTAATTAAAGCCGCATTCTCTTCATCGAGTAAACGTATATCTAATCCTTGATTGAATGTGCAGCGGACGTTACAATCAATCACATCAAGCAATACTTTTTTGTGGTCAGGTAAAGCCAAAATGTTGTTATCTAAAAAAACTACTCTATCGTGACGAATAATGTTTTTAGGGGTCGATACCTGTCTTATGTATCCTTCTTTAATAGGTACAACACAAAAACTGCAATTACGAATACATCCACGAGAAATAAACCCGTAGGACGCATTGTTATTCGGATATATCGAATAGTCCGGTTCGCAATTATCCGCATCTTCCGGTAGTTTTTTATTGATATCATATCCTGTTCCACCATACTCGATATTATTCCCAAAAATGTATCGATCATTACCCTTAAATATAACGCTACAATAGTAACGATCATATCCAAACGGAGCGGCAAACATTTTCTTTTTTTTATTTGGATAGTAAGGGATATTTGCTTGATATAATGTCACCTTATCGCCTAATAATTTGTGATATGTAGACAATTTCATAAGTGCTAAGTTAGGAATTTTTGAATCGGCGTCAATTAAGCATATATTCATACATTGCCCCCCCCTAATATAACGTTGCAACGCACCCCTGGATGTAATAAGGCGCAGAATTTATATAAAAATTTATTATCCGGGCTCGCAGATATGGCGCTCCGTGCTTGTCAGTGAACTGGCTCTATCCGTTTTCTACTTACCGCGCCCGGTGCGTCATCATCGGGTACGGTAAAGAGAAAAATGGGATTTTGAATTACAACGCATGTTCTTTGAAAGCTTCTTTCCCAAATAACGGTAGTTGTTTTTTCAAATTGTTAAGCTTAATTTCTCTAAGCTCGCTATTTGAAATAAACGCGTTCTCTTGCTTTTCATAAAAATCTATAGCGTGTTCACATTGTGCGGTTGACATATTACCCGAAGCCATATATTCGTTTTTGCCTTCCTTCGGGACAGACACGACCATGAATTCGAATTGTTTGTCATTGCATATTGCGTTGATCGAAGCGACCGTTCGGATTCCTATGTTTTTCAGAAATTCCCGAACTGCTCGTTTTCTTTCCTTTTTGGTTAAAGGCTGAGGATGAGCTATTTTCCCGATTTCGTAAGATGTCAGCCCATTACCTTCCCCGGCTTGGATCAGAGCGCGTGCGACACTCGCTGTTCTTGTGTTTTTGCTTAACCATTCTTTCATTTCGAGGTTCATCATGATTCTTATCACCTCGCTTTCCTACCGGAGATTTTTAACCGTTGTTTGAATTGTGCGAAGAAGTTTTCGGCCTTATCTATATTTTCCAAAACCAAATTAATCGAGTAGTCTTCTGCCCGGTCGAGCTGCTCATACATTCTGAAAGCGTATTTTTCGTAGCGGTTATTAAAATCGAACAGTGCGGTATTTAATCCGATGAGTATATCGTCGGCTTTCGAACCCAAAAGTGCACGGGCGACAGCTTGTTGTTCCGGTGAACCTAACGCCTTTTGGACTAACCGTTCGGCTTCTTCGTCGGTTACCGGTTTGGGTTTTACGGGAGTTATCGGGAGCGATTCGTTTTCATCATCATCTTCTTCCTCATCCTCCGGCTCCTCGAACATCTCACGAATGTATTCGATCGCTTCGGCCGGCACGCCCCGAAACGCAACCGGAGAGCGGATAATCTTTTCTTCTTCCCCCTCTTCTGGGTCTTCCCGCTCGATGACCGTCCCGTCTCGACGCTGGACGCTCTTCCCGATATTTTCCGTGTTCATCGAGTATGTCTTCCCGTTGCGAGTGAAACGTTTCTCTTGGGTTACTTCGGGGTTATCAGGAGTTATCTGTGAACCGTTCACAGATAGAGTACTGCTTTTTTCTCCTCTCAAGTTAGAAACAAAACGATTGGAAACCCCAACTTCATCCGCTATCCTACGGTCAGACCAGTTGCTCCACTCAAGGTCATTCAGCAGGGTCATAGCCGCTTTCCGCTTATCTTCGTTCGTCCTGCGCTTCCCGTGAGTCGCGTTCGCGGATATCGAAAACAGGATTGCATCACGGAACGAACCTTGATGAATTTCAACCGGGATATCGAGTGCACCGATTTCCTTGTAGGCTTCTATCCGGTGGTACCCGTCGGCGAGCCAGAAGTCTCCGCCGTCTTGAAATACCGTTACCGCTGGAAACTTTGCGCCGTTCGTAATGGCTTCCGCGTACTCATGGATGAGCGCTTGATCCATCTCTACGCGGGGCTGGAGTTGTTCGTGGGTTTTTATTCCTTCAATGTTCATGTTTGTCATGGCGGCCTCCTGTCTCAAACGGCTTGCGATGATGTATGATTGTTTTGTCGAGATTGGTACCATTCGGCGAATTTATCGAACGGAATATCGAGCGCTTTGGAAAGAATCAATATTGCTTTCATCGAAGGAAAGACTTTTCCGGTTTCGTAAGCGGATATGAGAGTTTGAGATAGCCCAGTCATCTCCTCAAGCTTTTCCTGAGTGATTCCTTTAGATAGTCTGATATCTCTAAGGTTTTGCATTTAGATCACCTCTTACCAAGTATATTGATATTATATACTTTATTTTTAGAAATGTCAAGTGTAGCATAATGCTATATACCAATTTAACGCATAAAGTGCTAAACTATTCGTGGTGATGGTGATGAGCGAGACTACTGGAGATCGGTTAAGAAGAATAAGAAAAGACAGGGGGCTAACACAAGAAAAACTCGCAGAGTTGGCAGAGGTAACTCAAAACTCGATATCCGCGTATGAGATGAACAAAGCGAATATGTCGCTTGAGGTTGCGAGAAAGATTGCGAACGTATTGGGAGTTTCACTTGACAGGCTGGTGGGCATAGAATTAAACAAGAAAAACGCAAATGTCGCAAAAGAAGGGGTGCTTGGTTGGGATACAGAATCAGAGGATTTCGATGGCTCTGACGAACCTCCGTCCGAATATAACGCTTCACTATTGACTAAAGATGAGTTAATACTAAAGCTCAGAATAATGGGGTTCGAAGTAAAACCAGTAAACGTAGAATCCCAGCGTAGCATCCCAATCCTCGGCCGCGTAACCGCCGGAATGAAAAACCCCATAGAAGCGATAGAATATATTCAAGGTTGGGTAGATACCGACTTGCCCGGCTCGGTAGAGTTTGCTCTCCGCGTAACCGGCGACAGTATGGAACCTTTGATTCCGGATGGTTCTATTGTGTTTGTGGATAAGTCGAAAACTGCCCGGAACGGTAATATATGTGTGGTTATTATCAACGGTTCGGATGCTGTTATCAAGCGAACGTACTTCGACCCGAACGGTGTGATTCTCAAAAGCGAAAACATAAGATGTGAACCCGCGTTTATTGATCGGGATCGTTGGGAATCTGAATGTCGCATCGTGGGCGTTGTCGTGAGGCACCAGGTGGATCATATATAGCAATACGGGCGTTTTTTTGATCTATGTGTTAATATCAGAAAGCGTTATTATATAAAAGGTGGAATAGGGAATGAAAAAAACTATCGTGGTATGTTTAGCCCTTGTTCTGCTTGTTCTTACTTGCTATGGGTTGGGACCAACGGCACGGTAATTTCGCATCAATTAAAAGGTATGAATTACGAGATAGAACATGGATTATATTGTTTTCCCCCTCTTTTCAAGGAAAAGTATTTGGAATCCGAGCTTAGAAAAAACAAAAGCGATCTATAACCGCTCGCCCCCCGAGAAATCCTCGGTACTTGACCATTTTTCGTGACACCGCGAAGATGGTCGGAAATTCCGAACAACTCAAAAGAGGGAGTGTAAAAACACATACTTGCATTATTGTGCCGATAAGATATATAATTATATACGTCATATGAGATAAGGGGGAGGGAAAATGAAAAACGGAGAAAAACCTAACGTAAAACCGCTCGAAATTGAAACAGAACGGATCCCTAAAAATATAACGTTTATCGGTGAACCAGAATGCTATTATTCAAATTCATTTGCCGCACACGAATCAAAGTATGATTATCAATTGGTTTTCTCGCGAGCAGATCTTAAAATGGTTGAAAACAACAAATTCGAGCATCTCGTAACGGATCAAGTAAAAATCGTTGTGGCCAAAGAATTTGCTAAGCATATACGTGATATGTTAGGGAAGATTATTGAGGGAGACAAAAATAGCTTAGAAACTAAAAAGGATTAAAATGAGAAAGAAAGTCCGGGTTTTAAGCGAAGGCTATGATGGATATTTTAAGAAACAGTTTGTTTTTTATGAGCATGTTTATTACCACATCCAAGAACGAGATCATACTGAAGTGACTCCTGGTAAGTTCAGAGAAGTCATGACAGTAGTTGAAGACCCAGAAGTCGTCATTTATACTCACGACAAAGAAACTTACTTATATCGAAAGATAACGGATGACAACGAAGAGTATTACTGGAATGTGCCTGTTTCGTTCAGTAACGAACCGGCTTTTATTAAGAGTGCTTATATAATAAATAGTAACGACAAAAGTATTGAGTCAATTCGGGACGGAGAAGAAATCGTAAAAATGGAGGTGAAAAACAAAGATGGTGGCTAAAAACTTTGAAATTGATTATGATGATATCTGTGATGTGCTTTATGTATACACTCTCCCCAAAAAGAAAAGTGTGAGCGAATTTACTACCGAAATATGGAAATCTTCGCTTATCGCTTTGAGAAGGGATAGACTTACTCGAAAACCAATCGGATTTATTATTAATAATTTTGAATCCTTTTACTCTAAAGGCAAATTTACGTCTACGTTTTTCCCTCGACCGTTTAGAGGCTCTGTTTACAAAATGATACTGGATAAGGTAAAAGAAGAGATGTCAGCTAATCAAGCTGAATCATAACTTATATAAGCTATCTCTATCACCCGCATATCGCGGGTTTTATTTTATCTAAAGGGGTAACTAAATGAAAACAGCCGCCGCCTACGCCCGCGTATCATCCGATAAGCAATCCGAAACATCCATCGACGCTCAGTTTGAAGAGATCGAACGCCTCGCATCCACAAGCGGGATACAGATCAAAGAGCGGTTCTGGGATAAGGTAAGCGCAAGCGGCGAGAAAGAACGGCCGAGCTTCGACGAGATGATCCGGCGGGCCCTGCTCAAAGAGTTTAACTTCATCATCGTGTACAAATCAGATCGCTTCAACCGTGACGCCGTGAAGGACCAGCAGCTCCGTGAAGAGCTCGAAAAACGCGGGGTGTATGTTTTATCCGTCAAAGACCCTGCCGATCCCACCACGCCCGCCGGAAGGCTCCAGGCGTGGATATTTTCCGGTCTGAACCGATTCTACCTCGATAACCTCAAGCAGGAACTCTACACCAAGAACACCAAGGTCGCCGAGCAAGGCTTCTTTATGGGCGGCACGCCTCCATACGGGTACGCGGTGAAAGAAGTGCGTGATAAAGAAGCGAGCCGTAACCGCAAGGTCTACGTCCTCAACCCCGAGGAAGTGCCAATCGTGGTGACCGTGTACGATATGTACGCGAACGGCCATTCCCTCGGTGAGATCATCGCATCACTCAACGCAAAAGGCTACAAAACACGAACCGGCAAACCGTGGGCGCAAACATCTATCTATGAGATGCTCCATAACAAGCGCTATGCCGGAATCTATACCTACCGCGGGAAGAAGCTCGGAAACAACAGCCACGCCAAACGCACGGATACGATAGAGGTTCCCGGCGTGATCCCGCCTATCGTATCGCCCGAGACATTCGAGCGCGTCAAGGCCCGATGGCGAACCAACATCACGCGCGCGCAAACCAAACACGCGCACATCTTAACCGGGATCATCTTCTGCGGCGTATGCGGCGCGCCGATGACCCTCACGGGCGGGCGTTATCCCAAGTATCAATGCTCGCGATGGAAGAATAACCGTGATACCCAATACGTGAGCGCAGGCGCGAAGACGGCAGATAAGCGCGTCATCGGATATATCAAGAACGTGATCCTAAACGAACCGGATTTCGAACTGATTTCGGAGAACTATAACAAAGAACACGCCCTATCGGATATTGCGCTCAAGTCAAAAGTCGAAGCCATCACCGCTGAACTTGACGAGATAAACGCCGGGATCGATAACGCAGTAAACGCGATCCTTAAGGGGATATTATCGGATAAGCTCGAAGGAGAGGTAAAGCGTTTAGAATCGAAAAAGAAGAAGCTGAACGAAGACCTCTTGACCCTCTCGCAAAGCACCGGGCGGCGCATCACGACCGAAGAGGTAAGAGGCATATACACGCGTTACGAAGAGATGCTGAATAGCGACGTAACCGAGCAACGAGCTCTTGTGCTTGATCTGATCGAGCGTGTAGAGGTATTTCCGGAAGGATTCCTGAACATCGCGCCGAAATGACGTGTGTCGGCGCTGAGATGGTGCGGAGCCCTCGGCACCAGCCAAAAGAGCATAGTTAGGCGGTTCGGTATGGTGTTCGAGGTCGAGCCGAACATCAGCGTCGCGGTTCGCCGCGTGGATTGAAACCCATAAGAATTTTAGTAGCGAGTTGATAACAAAAAAGAACCCTCCATAACGGCCACACAAGCCATCATGGAGGGTTCTTCTTAGATATAGGATCACCTCCTTTCGGAGTTTATCTCCTTCATCCACTTATCAGCGATCTCAGGTGGGATCCCACGCTCGATCATCAAATCATACTCATTCTTATTCGTGAGCTCAGCCCAGCCGCTCATCAGCTCGTCCGCCGCCTTTTTGCCTGCTTCTCTGGCTTCCGGCGTGATTGTGAATCGCTCAAGAATTCTTAGCCATTGCTCGTCCTTTTTTGACGGCAGATTGCTTATCAACAGCGTTAGAAAGATCAGTAACGCCTTCTCCAATGTTTCCGGGTTTAGGTTCAGCGTTCGGCTGAAACGAAGATTGATTCTTCATCTTCTCGGCGGTTTCGGTGATCTCCTTGCCAAACTCGCCTATCACCCCCCACATCTCGTTGGAATTGCTCACACCCATCCACTTTTCGGTGTGATAGTCAACCTTGCTGAATATTCCTTCGAGCTTATCACCAAACTGCTTAATCAAGTTACGTGCCCAAAGCCACAACGCAGCACCGAAAGCCACAAACAACCCACTGATTATAATCGGTATCCAACTCTGCCAATCCATAACGCATCATCTCCTTATTTTATTTTTTGAACATGAACCAGTTCGTAATCGCCCAGAATAACCCCGTGCCGATAGCGGCGCCACCGACGGAGAATAGTATGTTCGTGATAAACGGCCAGATCGAGTTAAACTGATAGGTAATAGGAAACATTATCATCACCTCCTCAACGTGTCTTAATGATTCAAAAGCCAGTATACAAGCCCGCCGGAACCGAGTACGGTACCGGCAATCTTAACCAATTCAAGCGCAATAATTGATCTCTTTTCTGAGCCCGTTTTTTTAATTGCCAGGAGAGTACGAGCCACCTCTTCGGCAAAACCGTTGTTGATCTTCCTCTTAAGCTCATCCACGGTTGTCTTGGTTTGTTGCAACATCTCTTTTATCTCGTTGATGGCTCTCTCGTTGCAATCCAAACGCGACTCTATCTCTTCTTGATCCGTTCTGGTGCGTGGTTTTTTAGCTGTCGCCCGTACTGCTTCCATCGTTCACCTCTCTATTTAGTATTAGATTCGTTTGTCGGTTCCGGATTCGGATTCTTTGCCGCAAGTTGCTGTTCAGCCGCCTGCCGTTGAATGTTTCCGAGCGTCCCGCTCAGCGAGTAGATCACGGTGTATAACTCTTCTTCGCTCAGTTTGATCGTGTACGTCATTGCCCACTGACCTTCGCCTTATTGATGTGTACACGATACGCCGCGGCAGTAACAGCTTCGTTGTTGCAAAACTTCTTGAACTGCTCAAGCGTGGTAATCATCCCAGCAAATTCATCCGTTGTAAGCCCGGTGGATGCGAGGTCGTCCTCGCTCACGCTGCCGCCTAAGTCCCAATACAGCTGATGTGCATCCGCCGCCCTTTCCATAGGCTCAACTAACATCTTGATCACATCCAATACCTCGTTAACCATCTTGACCTTGCCCATAGCAATAATCGCCTCCTGTTCAGTGTCGTAGTAATTTTTTATGTTTCCGTTAAAAAATATCCATTTTCCATCGCTCGATTGATAGATTCTCATTTTAGACCTGTGGGTTTACAATAAGCAGTTTCTGTTCTGCGGTTATCCAGCCCTTGGATACAGCGATATCCAATTTTGCGGCATCAATTTTCCCTGCCAAATACAATCGCTTCAAACTATCAAACATATTCATCCCTCCAGTTGAGCTAATACTAAGGTATCTACAACTTCCGTCATAATGAGATTGTCGAGTATGAGAGCATCAACGGTTTCCGTTTGGCGGACGGTATACTCATATAGACTGTCTAACTCATCCGCACAAGATTCAAACCCATCTATGCACCCCGTATCGGGATTGATGGTATAAATTTTTCCGTGCTCATGAATATCATCTGGTACATTGAGTAACACACCCATCTCATTTAACCTGCTGATTGGCATCAGAGCCATCTCACCAGTTAGTGGATAGTCGTAAGCTGTAACTATTACATTGTTTTGTATTATACAAAATTTTTTCACATGACCACCTCCGTCAAAATTTGTTTAGAAAAGCTGATAATGGTGCTGTTGGATTTTTGCAGGTGCGGCCGGTGTTATATATCCCTATGTATTGATAGGTATTAGGTATCATCACAACCTTGCCGGATGGTGTGAGCACTCCTCCAACCCATTTGGCTATTGTCGTTGAAGTATCTGGCCCTTGTGTGTATGTGTTCTCAACCGGATCGTATATCCCTATGTATTGATAGGTATTAGGTATCATCACAACCTTGCCGGATGGTGTGAGCACTCCTCCAACCCATTTGTATGATGCGGTTGAGGTGGTGTCTGGCCCTTGTGTGTATGTGTTCTCAACCGGATCGTATATCCCTATGTATTGATAGCTATAAGGTATCATCACAACCTTGCCAGATGGCGTGAGTACTCCTCCAACCCATTTGGCTGTTGTCGTTGAAGTATCTGGCCCTTGCGTGTATGTGTTCTCAACTGGATCGTATATCCCTATGTATTGATAACTACAAGGTATCATCACAACCTTACCAGATGGTGTGAGTACTCCTCCATACCATTTGATTGTTGCGGTTGAGGTGTCTGGTCCTTGTGTGTATGTGTTCTCAACCGGATCGTATATCCCCATGTATCGATAACTATGAGGTATCATCACGACCTTACCAGATGGTGTGAGTACTCCGCCAGCCCATTTGATTGTTGCGGTTGTAGTATCTGGTCCTTGTGTGTATGTGTTCTCAACTGGATCGTATATCCCTATGTATCGATAATTAAGAGGTATCATCACAACCTTGCCGGATGGTGTGAGCACTCCTCCAAGCCATTTGGATGTTGCCGTTGTTGTATCTGGCCCTTGCGTGTATGTGTTCTCAACTGGATCGTATATCCCTATGTATTGATAGCTTGAAGGTATCATCACAACCTTGCCCGAGGGTGTGAGTACTCCTCCAGCCCATTTGTATGATGCGGTTGAGGTGGTGTCTGGCCCTTGTGTGTATCCGCTCGGAGTTGATGACAACGTTATATTATGTGCTATCTCATCAACAGCTTTGGCGTCAAATAGGTCTAAATTGTCATACCTTTTATTCAGCGAGTATTCATTTAGCTTGTACATTACAACGTAACCTCTTTACCGCTTATCATTGCATACACTTTGCTGGCAGTCTCGCAATACCCTTTAATCCTATCTCCAGCAATTAAAACTTGATCCATAAACGGGATTGTTATAGTATTTTCCCCACCTATTGCGGGTATCGGATAATCCTTCACCAAATAATAATCTGTACTCCCACTGTAAATAACAAGAGATACTTTTTTGGCTGTTGTGTCTATGTTGCAGAACGTAACTGCCTTTATGAACCTCAACTTGCCAGAAGGTACTGCATCTGCATCGATATATCCCAATGTGTCTGGTAAAAAACCTATCGCGAATCGTTTTGCATCCGTTGCCATACCATCACCTCACAATGCCCCAAAGTCTGAACTTGCCGAACCACCAGAAGCATTTATGGTAATACTGTCTGCTCCAGCATCGGTAGTTATTGTTATATTTGTCCCAGCTACAAAAGTAAGCGTGTCAGTCTTAGAATCAGCAACGACATCACTCTGGCCAGATACAGCTACAGTTGAGAAAGCGTTCTGATTTACTTCCGCCCCATCTGCTACATTGATTATTGTCCTGACCTGAGTTGCTGTTAAATCCTCTGGGTCGCCTGTAGAAGCTGTGATTCTGCCTTTAATTGTATTAACGGCCATGTTTGCAAGTTTGGCGTTGGTTACAGCATCATTGGCGATTGTTGTTGCGCCGTCGCCAACGCTCGTTACATCGCCGGAATGATTCGGGTGTGTGTAGTTGTTAGCATTCTCGGCGATGCCTGTTAGCTTCGTCTTATCGTCCGCGCTCATAAATCCAGCCGCTTCAGCCGATGCGTTTGAGTGTGAGTGTCCCGATGTTGCAAAGTCCGATGCTTTGCAGTTGCTGTCTGTGAGATTGCCGTTCGCGTCAAGCCCGGCAAAATTACCAGCAGTTGGCGATGCCACCTTGTCAGCCTTTGAGTTCACGTCGTCAGCGTCTACATAGTCGCCCAAGCTCTCATACGTAGCGTAGAGCGTTTCGTCTTCATATGCTGCGTTTATAACGGCTACTGTGTTATACCCGTGATTATAAGCGTCATATCCGCTGATCGTGTAATCGGTATCCAAGGTCAGTTGAGTGCCGGTCTTGCTTGCTCCTGTCCAGAGTTCAAGATCATTCCAGCAGTCGTGGGCGAGATATTGAGCGCTTCCGGTAACGGTAATTGCTTCATCGCTGATGAGCGTGCCGGTATCGAGATAGTTTAGTTTATCCATATCCGCCAGCCCCTTAAATGTTCGTGTGGATCGTTACAGGTATCCGCTCGCACATCTGCACCCCGCTAACCTGCCAATAAAACCCAAGGTAATATCGTTCACCCGGTTTGTACTTAGCTTTGTCGGCGTAGAATAACGCGTTATATTCTCCCGTTGCCTTTTTAACCGTCGAGCATTCTTCGAGTTGGGCCGGTTCGTCCACGTAGCTTTCGATGAATGCTTCCACGGAGTCATCGTCGGGATCAACCGCCTCGTAATCGCCATCGCCAATATGCTGCTTCGTGTAGAATGTTGCGAACCCGGTAGAACCCCATTCTATCGATAATGTTGTTGCCATTAATCAATACACCTCGCTTTCTGTCGTGTAGTGTATGTAAGGATCGTGTTGCGTGAGATATTCCGGCTGCACCAGCGTCGTCGCATATGCCAGCCAAGGGGATATTTCGGCTTTGTGTTCTGGCAAGAGCGCAACCTCGGTTATTTGTTCCGGCAAAAGTGCGTAGAACGTTTTGAGTATCTCGCTCAGAATAAGCATCACACGCACTATCTGGTTGAACGTATGCCGCGCCTCATCGCCGGATATGCTGATAACGTTAGCGAGTGCCGCGGTTGTTTCCACAATATTGCCGGATGGGTGAACAGAATAACACGAACTATCCGCCGCAACCGCTCGCGCCAAAGAAGCGGTATCACTCGTGACCGCTACGTGCCCAATAGTATTTGCTATTCCGTTTGGTTCTAAGTGCCCGATGAACGCGAACGTATTGATTGATTGTGCTCCAAGACTTTCGGATACACCGGATTGTGTTAATGACTTGACAGTTGCTTCATCAACCGATAATGCCTTAATCGCACACGATAAAGTCAAAGCGTCTCCCGCGATACTTGCCACGCCTGCACCGTAAGCACGCTCGGCATAGGGCAGATTAAGATATATCACCCTCTGCCCGTATATAACTTTCGTGCCGTAAATAGAGCCGAGCATACTTACAAATGCGGCGAGTGTTCAACCGTATTGGCTGTCAGATAGATATCGTGATAGTTGTCCTTCGCTGTACTTTGTGGGATGATCTGCTTCACCCAAAACGGCGTCACGGTTCCGTTGTTTAAGTCGCCCATTGATAATGAGGCTCCCGCTGATCCGTAAGCCCCGGCAGAACCATCCGAGTCTGCGGCGAGATAAACAGTTGACGTCGCCAGCCCGTAAGATTCGATATAATCGTTAACCGAGATCGTCACGCTTTTGGCGTTGGCGTCAACCACTTCGATAAAGATTTGCTGTTCAAGCGTTCGAGAGCCTTCGCTCGATGAGTTGCCGATGGCGTATTGCGATTGGAATATGTACTCGCCCGCGCTGCTTGCGACGATAGTTTCACCTGTTGCCGGCGTTGCCGTAAGTGTGAGCGTGCTCGTACCGGAGTTATAAGTATAATCGGTTGTTTCGGTAAGTAACTCGCCCCACGCCGTTGTTGATGAAAATTTTCGCACGTGAGACGGTGTGCCTGAGCAAAGGATTGTGTTGTCGCTGTCATTCCCTGTGAGTTTTCCAACCTCTTGTCGTATCGCATTGGTTTTCCCCACCTCTTTCCAGAATTTTAGCATTGTATCACCTCACCTTTTTATTGGTAGAACACTAATACTGTTATTTCACCCTGAGCGTTGGATAAAGTCAACGTCGTATTTGAGGCATTAAGAACGGTTGCGGAGTAATCAGTTGGTGCCGTTAGTGACCACTTAATCCATTCGTCGCCTGTCAACCCATCAGAACCCCAAACTACCCGTCTCATAAAAGCATAGTTCCCCCAACCACGCCCTTCAAGCCATCCGTCAAAAGTAATGGTTTGACCACTCGCACCGGTTCCGGTCGAAAACGTGTGTGTGAATGTTGTGGTTTTATACTCTCCCAAAAAGCGTGAGTTTATTACAACCCGAACCTGATAAGCGTTTGCCGCGGTTTGCCATTTAGCGTGTAAGGTACTGTTTTCTATCAATGTCATGTTTGCCCAAGTGCCGGGTTGGTAAGAAGCGAGGAAGCAATCAACGTACACAGCATAATCTGTACTGGCGGTGTCAAAATTCCAGAATGTCTTAACCATCAAATCCGATTCAACCTTTATGTCAGAGATGCTTATGAAAGGCTTCAGCCGCGATTTTAATAACGGCGTCGGGAAATAAATTTTTTTACCTGTTAAAACCGGGCTCTCTGTATACACCAGCGTTTCCGCTGCCACAACGCTTAGAAAGTTGGTTAATGCGTGCTCACCGTTGATATCGCCTACAATCTGCCCAAACCCACGCTTTCCAACCATCCAACCACGGTTTTCCTTCATCGTTGATCCCGTGTGTTCTTGAACGTATATCTCGCCCGTGTTGTCATCCTTTGCCATAATCTGCACCTCGTTGTTTGACCCTACATTTATTTTCTTGCCTGCTTGCATCGTAAGTGCCACCGCGAGATGATTGCCGGTGATTGAATCCGCCGCAATTTTTTCTGCTGTTACGGCGCCTGCGTAGAGTTTTTCTGTTGTAACCGCCCCCGCCCCGATCTTCTCGGCGGTAATGGCACCGGCCCCGATCTTTGCTGCCGTGATTGCGCCCGCCGCAACCTTATCAGCCGTAACGGCGCTCGCCCCAATCTTTTCGGCGGTAATGGCGCCAGCCCCAATCTTCTCGGCGATGATTGCCCCGGCTGCAATCTTCTCAGCCGTGATTGCCCCGACTGCTATCTTTACCGCGGTGATCGCCCCAACTGCTATCTTTTCCGCGGTTACCGCGAGAGCGTACAACTTATCGGTTGTTACCGCAGATGCGGCGATGTTTCCTGCGGTTACTTGCAACGCCCCGATCTTCTCGGTTGTGATTGCGCCCGCTTCGATAGTACTTGCTGTAACGGCGTTAGTAGCAATCTTCCCGGCAACAATTGCCCCGGCTGCGATGTGCGCCGCCTGAATTGCCAAGGCTGCTATCTTCTCGGCGGTAACAGCGCCTGCGTAGAGTTTGGCGGTTGTAACCGCACCGGCTGCGATCTCGTTAGCCGTTACCGCGTTCGCTTTTATTTTTGCGGTGCTAATACTCCCGTTCGTGATATGCGTTTCGGTGATTTCGTTTGGGAGATCGTCGAGCTTTGTTGCGAGTTCTGCTTCTAATCCGGGGATCGTTGTTGTTTGCAACGTATCCATCTCGCCGTCAAGTGCCGACAAATCGCCTTCGAGTGCTGGTAACGTTGTGGTTTGGAGTGTGTCCATATCAGCTTCGAGGGTAGAAATAGCGCTATGCAATTCCGGAATTGTCGTGTTGGTGAGTGTGGATAACTCGCCGCCAAGATCAGACAGATCGTCCTCGAGAGCGGGGAGCGCCGAGTTAATGAGTGTGTCAAGTTCGGTGTTGAGAGTGTTCAGTTCGTCCTGCAAGTCAAGCAGATCGTAGTTTGCGAGATGATAAAGCTCCTGATCAAGTTCGGTGAGATCGGCGAGCAGTTCCACCCGCTTCTCTTCAAGCTCTGCGAGTTGCTGCGCCACATAAGCTGCAACGTCGGACAGGTTGCCCGTTTTGTTTGTCAGGTCGTAAACCTTTTGAGCAACTTCTACCGTTTGCCGAACACTCGACGGTGCGTTCACAAGCCTATCCGAAAGTGTCACGCTGTTATAGATGCCCTTGAGTAGATCGTACTCGTACTCCTGCACCCTGGCGGATATGTCGATCCCCTGCTGCCCGTCTTTGAGCGTGAGCGTGTCCCCACACTCGAAAGGGATGGTTGATGTGTTCCCGAGATACACAATATCGAGGCTGTATTGGATCAGCGGAGTTTGATTTTCTTCGAGATACGCCTGCGCTTGCCCGGCGAGTTCGGTTGAGGCTTCATCCATCTGCGTTTGCGTGATATACCCTTCTAGGATAAACTTGCTCAGCAACGTCGGATCAAACGAGAGTTCCTTACCGTTCTCAAGCGTCTTGTCATACCATACCCGCTGCGTATCGGCGTTATACCCGAGAAGTTTTAGCCCCGTCGCAACCTTAACGCCATCCATCAACGCCAGAGTGCAATTCTTAACCTTCTCAACGTCCAGCCCAGCCAGCGAGGAAGACACAACGCAAGGCCGATCTTCCATCTCGTACTTCGTCGAGTAAGAAACGTAGACTGTACCGCCCGCTTCCGCGAACGTGATGGTCGAATATACGCCTTCGGTTTCGTCATACCCACCGATGGTATAGTCCGTATCTTTGATGAGCTTCGTACCGGTTTTGGCCAAGCCTGTGTAAACGTCAACACTTTCATACCAATTATCATGAGCCAGATGTTGCGGGGATGTGCTCTTTGTAATTGCCTCGTCTTTGTACCACGCGCCAGCAACCCGCACGGAGTCGACGAAGAAGTTTTCAACGAGCCCGCGGAGCGACTTAACTTTAACCTCGCTGAACGCCAGAATCTTTTCAATCTCCCCGTAAGTGGCAATGCCATATTCGAGATACACGTTGCCGGTATGTTCACCCGTTGCCATATCAAATGTCGTCGGGCGTAGTGCGGTATAGAAATAGTTTTCCGGCAGATTATCGCTCGAACCAATTGGGAATAAGCGCGTGCATAGGTTCTCGTAACTCTTGCTGACCTTAATTGCCTTCGTTTGAACACCCGCGTTTATTGTGATGCTCTTCACGCTTCCTATCTGGTCTGCGAAGGTAACAACCGTATCTGTCACCGTGAACTCCACGCCGAACGTATCGCATATCTTTTGAAAGGCAGAAAGCAGATTATCACCGGCGAACGAAATGTCCTTGACGTCCTCGATTGCCGTGTTGTCGGTAAGCGTAAATCCAGCCTGCGTTACGAGTGGAGTAATAAAGCCGGATAGCAATGTTTGAACATCGATATCGAAGAAATCGAACGTGTCATCGAAGGTAGGCGGCGTTTGGAAAAATTTATCTATCACGGCGTACCGGTTGAACCGGTAAGAGATATGTTGAGCCGTGAACTTGTTTTCTTCCTGCCCCGTAACCTCGAAGGTCATTTCTGTTGTGCCCTTCTTTGCCACGAGTATATCCTTTGGGAGCAACGGTTCGAGCGTTTCCCCCTCAAGGATAAATACTCCCAAAAACGACCGCTTGAGTATAAGCGTCTTTACTTCATCCTTTTTAAGTAATTCTCCGTCTCTCCATATTTCAATCATATGCTATCCCTCAATATCGGTATAAGGCAGCAAAGAATCAAGCTGCGCCACCGTCATATTTTGCAACCCAAGCGGTAGCAAGTCGTATACGCAGACCGCATCAGCTTGGAATGTCCCTATCTTGCCTGCTTCCACGTTAAGCCCGATTTCCACATCCACATTCGAACACGTTATTGGTATCTCTTGCTTTAGCGCGAACCGGGTAAAAGAAAAAGTCGCAACAGCTATCGTCGAATAACTTGTACTGCCGTCTATAATCAACTTGAGATAAGGCGTGTTGACGGACGTATGCCCGATTGCTTTCTTAATATATGCCGCGACGAATAACGTCGTGCCCGGATATACCGGGACGCCTTCTTGATAGATTTTAATGTTTGCGGTTTCCGCGCCTGTGTTGTTAAGATAAAGCCGTTGCGAGTAAGTCCCGAGATACGGGTCTTTCAGATAAGCCCGTGATTGTGTGTCTTTGAGCCACCCGTTTGCCAACCCGTCCGCGTTTGAATCAAGTTCAAAGTTGCCGTGGAAGAGAAGATTCTGCGGCACGTAGGAAGGCGTGGTGGCCCCGTCAAAGAAGAACGGGTTATAAGCGACGAATGACGCTTGAACCTCGTATACGTGCGAGTAAAATGGCGCTGTGACATGCGTGTAGCTGGCCGTTTCACCGGTCGCAAGACGAACGTATATTCCTTTCCCGTTGTCCGGGAACACGAGCGCTTTATCCGCTGAGAATGCCGACGAAAACAAGCGGAGAAGCCCTTCCGCTTTTTCGAGAGCACCCGTCGCTGTTGTATCGTACACATAGCCGGATATATCAATCCTTCGCGGTTTCCACTTTTGATATAGTACCGTTTCACCCGGCACCCGCGGAAAACTGATCGTTTCGGCTTCTACCGGCGGCATACCACGTCCAGTTACCTTTGACGCGATAAAATTGTACTGAGCCTTCAAGTCCACGCTGTCAAACACAAGTCCCACATCTACCACCCCAACGCCTTAAGATATTCGTTCGCCGCAATGCCGCCAAAGTTTTGCACATTCGATACCTCAACCTTTAGTTCACCGTTGTTATTGCTTGCGTTCTGCAAGATCATGTGAATCCCAGCCGCGTGAAGGTTGATCGTGGATAACAGCCCGGCAATCCGATTCCCGGTGTCCTCCGTTAAACTTGCCTTGACTGCTGAGGCTCCTGACCATTCCTCACCCATTCCGGCGCCGGCATAACCGAGTTGTTCAAGCGCATCCCAGATCGTTTTCATCAATTCCTGCAAGACACCGCTAGCGTCTTGTATTCCCGCGAATTCTTCCGCGGATATAACCCCATCTTGCAAAGCGGCCACAAACGCTTCGGATAATCCTTGCATTGCGGACTGTGCAACATCGGAAGCCAGAAACGCACGAATCAATGCGCGTTTTGTCATGTCTTCAAGCGAATCGGCGAATCCTGTCACGAATTCTTCATACGTGTTTGCCTGTAGCGCGCTTTCCATCGATGATGCGAGGTCTTCCACACCTACGCCCATCGCGGTTGCCACGGACGCAGCGGTTGCCTTGAGCTTCTCTTCTATCTCCGCGATCTGTTCGTCGATCTTTTTGCCGAACCCGAGTAACCCCAGCGTGAAGAAGTCCGCGATTGCCGCGCCAACGCGCGCACCTCGCAGTTCGTTTAGCTTAGCCTGATTGGATTCAAATTCCTGAAAGTCTTTGAGCGTTTGAGCAAGGTTTGACATCCCCAAATCCCACTTCGTTTTTTGCGATAACTCGTTGATCTTTTCGAACGCTGCGAGCACTTCGGCGACACGCTTTCCAATCTCTTGGATTGCCCACGATGCGATGGCCATTCCAATATCCGCGGAGAGCATTTCGAGGTCTTCAAACGGAGAAACAAGCCGTGACGTGCCGTCTTCCATCTCCTCAACCGTGAACTTCATCGTATCGAGGATGGAGCCAATCAGTGAACCAACCTCACCAAACGCTGAAAACTCGCTGGCGATTGAACCAATGATCGTGTTCAAGAAGTCCGCTTGTTTCTGCAAGAGTTTACGCTGCCGCTCAAGTTGCTTCTCTCGTTCTTTCTCTGCGGCTTCCGTCGCGTCAAGTTCGGCTTTATACTGTGACAATTCTCCGGTCACAAGCTGCCACGCCTCTGATCCAATCTCGCCCGCTTTGATCATCTCTTCTTGGTATCCTTCGAGTGTGTTAACGAGGCTGCTTAGTGACGAGTTGTACTTTTCTGTGTCGCCTGTGGATTTGTAGTAATCAAGTAATCGCTTTGATTCGGTTACTTGTTTTTGCACGTCCGCAAGCTTGCTCGTTTTTTCTTTTGCGCTCTCGATTTTGTCTTGGAGCGTCGCGATGTCTTGCAATAGGTCTTTCCATTCCTGTGTACCAACCAAACCTTCATCAATCATCTGTTCCTGTAAGCGTTTAGCGGCGGTAAGCGCGCTTTGATAAGAGGACGCCGCGTCTTCCTTTTGCCCTAAGTCGGTATATACACTCGCACGGTTTAGTTCTTTGTCCAGCGTCGCGGAATATTCCGATAACGCGGATGAGAGGTCAAACCCCGATATCTCACCAAGTGCCGTCTTGAGCAATCCGATCTTTTCAAGTATCTCGTCAATCACTTGCTTTGATACGGTACCTTCTTCCACGGCTTTTAGCGCGAGACTTTCCAAGGAGCTGATCAGGCTTTCGTAATAGCTTCGGAGCTTGCCTTGATCGCCCGCTTGTTCGAGAAACTCAATCCCGCGGCCGGCTTCTTCAAGCGATTGCGTAAGCGTATCCCGCAGTTGTGCGTCATTTTGAGCCTGAGCGGCATACTTCGCCATTCGCTCGTAATAAGAGAGAAGCGACCGCACAATGCCCAGCCGTATCTTCTCGCCGATCGAGAGTTTTTCGGTGGAACGAACGAGACTTTCTTCGTAGGTGCGGAGAGCCGCAATCTGCTCGTTTATCTCTTCCATCACGGCGTTCACATCGCCGTCTCGAAGGTACTTGCCGATAATAGCGGTTGTTTCCTTGAGTTTGGATGCGTAAGCGTTCACCTGTGCGGCCGCCAGTTCGGCGTTTAGCTCTTTTATCTTTTCATTAAGCGCAACCACTTGCTCGGATTCGTATCCCCACGTGATTGCTGCTTGTTCGCGACGTTGTTTGAGGTAATTCACATATTGTCGCATCTGTTCAGTTGCATAGTCGTTATCACCAAGTTGTTCGTACAGAGCAATCAACTTCGCGTATTCGCCTTCCATTGCTTTTGTTTCATTCTCAAAATCCGTCTTATGTTTTTCTTCGAGAGCCGCCTGCATTGCTTCAAGTTGTGCTTCCTTTGAGCGTAATACCCCTTGAATAAACATGGTCGATTGTTCGAATCTCCCCTGTTTAGCGATGGCTTCGGTCTCTTTCAAACTTGCAATCAACCTTTCAAGCGCGTCACGCTTTACCTCAATATCGGTGGTCTCCGACATTGCCCGGTCAAGCGCGTTTACCTGCGCGGATAAACTGCCAAACATATCCATATCTCCGATTAAAGCATTGTAGTACGCGAGGGACTTGGTTAACGATTCAATGTCTTTCTTTACCGCTACAATGTTCAAGCCGGGAAAGAATTGTCCAAAGTCTTTGTCGGTGAGCATTGTCTTTGACTTTATGAGCGCGGATATCATTTGCTCGGTAATGGTTGCCGCTTCTCGTGTATACTCGCCGCGGAACCGTTCCCGCTCTGTTTCGTCTTTGACTGTGTCATCAAGAGCCGCGTTTGCGGCTTGAATCTCGTTATACCGCGTTTGTAATCCGAGAAGCTCTGCGTTGAGTTCTTCATATCCCGCGATATTGGAATACGTCATCGCATTCTCTTTGTCTCCGTATTCGAGGGCGAATTCTTCCAACTGGCGGTATACATCAATCAGTTTGTCATATGATTCTTTCCGTTTATTGTAGGATAGAGCCGCGTCGCGCGCATTAGCGCTGAGCTCTTGACGTTCTTTCACAAGGTTTTGGAATATTTGCTCTTGCTGATAAATGAGCGCGTCAACGCCAGGGTCTTCTCCCGATACATACATCGTGCCTGCAATTTGCGTGCGCATTTTTTGGCTGAGCTGTTGGTATCTTGCTTCGAGACGGCTTTCGTCAAACTTATACTCAGGCTCAATCGGGATCGTTATCTCTGTTTCTTTTACCGATTCCTGAGTTGCATTTTCAACTTCCGTCTTGAGCCCTTCGATCGTGTCTTGGGCGTTCTTGATCTTGAGTTCGCCCTCGATCGTGTATTGGGTGAATAGCGGGTTGTTTTCGAGCGCTTTTTGCCATTCGGCGTTAATTTGTTTCCAAAGTTCCGTTGTGCTGACTTTTTCTGTTGAGATTGATATTGTCTCGACTGAAAAGGCAAGGTTCGCTTTAACCAAACGATCGCTGAGTTCATCTTGCATACTGGCAAGCAACACGGCGAGTTGCTCGAACATCATGTCAATCTGTTCTTTAGTCGCTTCATCCGCGTATTGGTGTGCGCCGGTTCGCCGCAGTTGGTTGAATTTTGCGTTGAGGTTTTGATATTTATACCAAATAGCGTTTAAGTTATCATCCGCGGCTGTTTCCATATCTTTGTATAAGCTGTCAATAGATTTTTTTACCGTAGTGACTTCTTCCAACGCCTTGGTTCCGAATCCGGCCTTTACTTCGTCAATTGCTCCCGCGTGCGTTGTCAACGTTGCTTCGAGCGCATCTATCTTTTGCTTCAACATTTTATAATCTTCGCGTTCTGCCGCATCTACGTATTCCGCTTCGATAGATTCGAGTTCTGTTTCGAGCTGGCTCAATTCCCGAAGCATATTGCCATAGTCCGAGATCATATTCCCGAGGTAACTGCCGGCAATCAGCACGCCTTCGTAATCTTTAACCCCCTTCTCTAACGTGCTTTTGGCAACCTTTGAGGCGGCTTCGAGCTGTTTTGATAATGTGCTAACCGTTTTAATCTGCGCGTTGAGTGCTTTGGCTTTTGATGATAGGAGCTTATCAATAGAGGCTTTTTCGAGCGCTTCTTTTGTCTTGCCGTAAGTTTCCCAAATTGCCGTTGGATCAATCTGCAAGCCTATCAGCGGATCACCGTATAGCTTCTTGATATCTTCAGCGGCAATAATACTCGCGGCAGCTAACGATTCGAGGTCGTTCATAATCTCTTTGTTTGCCTGTTCTATCATCCCGAGAACTGATGCGGATATCTCTTCTTTCGTCTTGCCGTCCTTGAGCCCGCGATCCATTTCAAGCACGATGTTCCGGCGCCAAAAATCAGCCGTTTTCTTTGCGGATTCTTTGAGTGTGGAGGTTGAGTATTTGATTTGTAAATCAGCGATTTGAACATCGAGTTTCATGTCTTTGAGTTTACTTTCCAATTCGCTAATAATTCCGTATTTTTCATCTATTGTATTCAGTATCAAGTCGATGTCTTCATACACGGCCGGGAGCATTTTTGTTCTCGAATAGTATTCGCCCATCTTTTGCGGTTGTGCAAGATTAAACAATGTTTTAAGAGCGTCGAGTTGCTTTTTGTAAGTTCCGGTAAATGTTTTTAATTGTTGTTCGATTTCCTTCTGCTTGTCAGCCGTTGGTGCGGTCGATTCCCAAATTTTATCTATGTCTTTTTTGAGCTGATCCGCCGCTGCCGCAAACTTCTTTACTTCTTCAAAACTGCCGATTACAGGGTTGATCTCAATCTTTTTTTGTTCAAATTCCTCTTGTATTGAACTAAATTCTGTAATTGCTTGTTTCGCTTTCGATATTTGTTCATATAATGCCCGTTCCTGCAACTTCTCTTGATACCGCAATTCATCCGATATGCGCTTGATCTCTTCATATTGCAACGCATATCCGTCCGCACCCCGCACAATCACATCGGCTAAGCTCTCATTACGGGTAATCAAGTCCTCGATCTGCGAGTCTAAGTCCGCGGCGGTATCTGTCGTATCGTTAAACCCTTCGTTATACGCTTCCACGAGCGCGATCAGCTCGTTCGTGTCTTCCTGCCAGTCCTGCGTCTTTTTCTGTGCTTCTTTAAGGCTGTTTATCGTATTTTGAAGTGATTCAATCATACCAGCAAAGTCGAGCTTTTCAAGAGATGCAAGCATCGTTCGAAATTTATCCACGTTGAATATCGCATCTTCCGATTGCTGTCGGAGTAAAGAGAACAAAACCGTTACGCCGGCAATAGCTCCGCCAATTCCCATCATAACCATACTCAAACCGCTGAACCCGCCAGCCAATGCGCCAATTGCGGTAATGAGGGCTTTGAACCCTATCAGTAACGTCCCGCCAACACCAAAGGCAGCGCCAATGCCGATAGCAAGTGCTTCGGTTTCATCGAGTTTTGACGCCCATTCTCCAACTGCCGTACCGAGGTCAAGCAGAATGTTTTGAACCCCCTGCAACTTGTCGCCGAGGTTTGCCTTTGCCGCTTCCATCGTGGAATTGAACTGCTTTATCTTTTGCTGTACGCCTTCCATCTTTGCGGCAGCTCTCTCTGCATATCCTACCAGCGCTTCACCGCCCGATATGCTTGCGCTAACGCTGCTGAGTACTTCTTTAACGCTGATCCCATAATCCTTTGCTGTCTTTACGAGCCCGTCAACGAATGAGAGCATATCTTCGGAACGCCTCTTGTCTGCCTCCGTCAAGCCGGTAAACTCAATCGCGAGTTTGGCGGCTTTATCTGTTCCAACGGAGGCCACAAGCGCGTCGATTGCGTTCTTCATCGTTCCGGCTTTGAGGTTAAACTCGTCGTCGACGGCGTCAAGCGCGGTTACAAACCCTTTGTAGTCGGTGCTCTCTGGTGCCTGAGATATTTCAAACAGCCGCTGGTAAATCTTGTCTATCGGTTCGTCTTTTCCACCTACCTTAACCGCCAGACTCGATAATGCGGATAAGAACGCAGGGAATGTCATCCCCTGTCCTGCTGAATCTACGGCTTGTATCGTGCGGATTATTTCGTTTACCGGCGTGGTGAGCTTGCCTTGAGATACGAGGTTGTTTAGGGAGTTGACGATGCCCGCAAAGTCAAATCCGGCATCGTTTACCTCGGTAAGTTTGGTTTGTATAAGCGCTATCGATTTTTTAAGGTCTTCATCCCGTTGATAATCCGCAAGCTTCGTAGCAATATCCGTAAAACTGAGGCCGTCGCCCAGCTTGTCGTCAACCGTAAGCAATGTCGTGCGGATATCGGTAGCGGATACGCCGAACTTTTCCTGCACGACCGCAAGGTTCCCAAGCAACCACGAGTAGTCAAGGGCCTGTGTTTCTTCATCCGCTTTGAGTCCGGCTATAATAGTCGCGATTGGTTTCTTTGTCTGATCCGCGAGGAACGTCGTGATGCTCATCATCGTGCCGAAATTCATGCCGGTATTGGCTTTTGCGAATGCGCTGATAACACTTGTTAGTTTTCCGGCATCAAGCTCAGATATCTTCGATTGGAGATTTTTAATTTCATTTGCTGCGTCAGAAAGCGATATATCGAGTTTATTCAGATCGGCAATGTCTTGTATGATGTCTGTAACGCTGCCGTCGAGATCGCCCGCAAGTGCCTCAATCACCGTGGATATTCGGCTCATGTTGATCGTTGGTTCTGTGTTCAGGCGTTTAATCGCGGTGATAATGGTTTCTACCGTTGTATCGGCTTTGCTGGCTTCTGCCTCCAACGCTGTCATAATTGCACTATAATTAAGATCGCCTACATCGGGTTGTGTGTCGAGAATGGCATCAATCACTTGTTGCATCGATACCCCGGCGCTGTTCGCCACACTCTTGAGCGTGCGGGCTAAGGTAAGAGCAGGGAGCAGCGTTTGAGTAGCCGCACCGGATATCGCTTTTACCGCTTCCGTCAGTTCTTCTGGCTGCAATCCCAACTGGGATGCGATGTCAACTAAGTCTTTGTATAGTTTCTCGAGTTGCGGTGACTTTGCCCCGGCTTGCTCCGCCAGCTCGTTCAAGTTTGCGGTAATTGACCCGGCGGTGTCCGTAATTCCTGCGGTCGACCCCGCGATGGCATCAACGGTAATGTTCACCTTCTTACCGGATAGTTGTTCGAGCTCGTCAGATGCCCGCTGAATAAACGTATTTTCAACGTTCTGCTGTAACTTCTCAACGATCGCGTCGATCTTCCCTGTCAACAGGTTCGAGTTGGTCATGAACTCGTTTAACCCGGTACCGGCCAGCGAGAAGATACCCTTCTGTGCCTCAATGCTTGTAAATAAGCCAGCCAATTCTTGAACGTTGCCTTTTGTTTTTTTGGAGAGGTCATCGATAAACCCGGCGAATCCTTTTGCCTGTAACCCGGCGAGCGAGAACTCAATGCCTAACCTTTGAGCCGTCGCTTGTGCTTCGGCGGATGGAGAGATAATCTGTGTGAGCGCCGCATTGATATAAGTCATTGCATTTCGAGCATGTAAGCCTCTTTTGGTAAGTGTGATAATGGCCGCGCTGACTTCTTCAAGCGATACGCCCGCGATGGACGCTGTGGGCGCTACCATCCCTATGAATCCGCTAAATTCCTCGAAGGTCATTTTCCCTTGTTCGATTGCGTAGAATATCACGTCGAGCTTCTGCGTTAAGTCCTCAGTAGAGATACCCCAAGCGTTTTGCACGGTTGTTAACCCGTCAACAGCCACCTTGAGGTCTGTTGCTCCGGCAATGGCGCCGCGAGCAGCCACCTTTAAGAACTCCAACCCTTCGGATGTCTTTACTCCCGCTGAATACGCCTCATATAACGCGCCCGCAATCTCTTTGCCTGTATACGGGAGTTGCGTCGATAGTGAGAGCACTTCGTTCTTGAGGTTCTTAAATTCCTTCTCGGTAAGTCCGGTAATGCTCCATACGCCCCGCATCGCGTGATCAAATTCATTTGCGGTCTTCGCTATATCCTTAAGTACGTTTGTAAACCCAAACCCGGCGGCAATTGTTCCAGCCAATCCCGCAACGGTATTCATCAATTGTCCAAAGCGTGCCTCAGCGTTATTAGCCGCTTGATTAAACCCTTCGCTGTTGATTCCTATCGTGTAAAATAGCCTATCGATTTCCACGCTTCTCACCGCCTATCGAAATTCCGAAGAGTTTTTCTATTTCTTTTTCTTGTTCTTTCTCGCCCAAGTCTTCGAGCCGGATGGTGCCAGTCTTCTTGTCCGAATCCTTTTCGTATATCTCTTTCGCTGCTTCGCTGAGCAGGATCAGCTGTTTAGCACTTAAACCCCAAACAATGTAGTCGATCGTCCAGCCCATCCCGCTTGCAACGGAGTAGATCATTCGTGTGTATCGGAGAGCGCTCCTTCGAGATCGAGGTTCTGTCCCACTCGAAGGAGAAGCATCAAAAAATTTGATAGATCACTCATTTCCAGTATCTTCCAGAGAAACCCGGTGAATTCGGATAACTCGAGCCCCCACTTGACCTCGTCGGGTGTGATTGCCGCGTCCTTCGCGTCAAGCGGTTTGTTGTTGACGATAAGGGCAATGACCTCGGTTGCCGCATCGAACAACGCGTCGTTCTTCTGGTTCATGATTGATGTGTAAATCCCCTGAACTAAGTCGCCCACGATCTTCTGAAGCGTTACGGATTCTTTGTCGTACTTCTCTGGATGGAAGTCGAGCTCGTCGAATATCACCTTCAACCTTTGCGCCACAAGAGACGATACGCCAATGGAAGGCGATTTGATCGGATACTTTTTGGATCCGATCTTTATCTCAGCGGGTATATTCCCAATTGCTTGCAACTCGCTTTTTTTGGTCTTTTTGGGTGTAGTAACCATACTTTTTTACCCTCCTTTTAGGAAAAATGCCCCGCATACTATTGCGGGGCTCTTGTTGAACGTTATTCTGTTATTAAGAGGACAACCACTTCATTTGCATCGGCGCACCGGAATTTGGAGCGAGCACCGTGCCTTCAAGCGGCAATGTAGAGGCGTCGTCGCGGTTGAGCGACAGTTCCGAATTTCCTTTGAACTTACAGCGAGGGATAATTATCTCGAGTTGTTTGCCGGTACTTCCAATCGCCACGGTAACAATCTTAACAGCCCGCTCTATTCCGTCCGGAAGGTTAGGAATGGTTACCGTGTCCGCCAACGCGCCTGTTCCTACGGTTCCCGCAAACGCAATCGCAAGGTTGGCCGCTTTCAGGTCGAGCAAGTTCAGCGTCAATGTTTTCGGCGCTTTTTTGATACCAACATATTCCGGGTCAGCGCTCTGGTCAGATTCAACGATAAATTCTTCTACTTCCTGCCGAATGCTTCCCCCGCCGCGTGTCTTCCCTAGGTCCACGGTCAACGCTCCGGTCGGCCACGTCGCCAAAGTCGTCAGCGATGAAGCCGCCGCGATGTTTACACTTTCAATGTTAAATGCAAAGTCTGCCATGTTTTCACTCCTTTGTTGTTATTTTGTATCTCATAATTTGAAAAGATTCATTCGTGTTTGCTTGATCCGTCACGATCCCTTCAATGTTGTACAATTCTAAGTAAATCGGGGCCCCCGAGGTAGTGTATTCCGTGTCAGAAAGGGCGCCCGCAATTATTGCTTTCAAAGCTCCAAGCCGTGCGATATTCGGCGTTATTCCGTTGTAGTTCGGCGTGTACATCATTATCCAGAGCTGCGCGGTTTGGAGCGTTTCTAAAAAATTTCCCTTGAGAAGCAACACAAACCGTTCGCCGGTTGCTGTGTGGTAATGCTTATAAGTCGCTATGCCGGTCGGTTGTAACTTCTTATAGATTGCCGTCAGTATCTCATCGTGCAACATCATTTGACCGCCTTTTTCAACGCCTGATCCAACAACTTCATCACCGGGGATGCTTGAACCGATCCGGATAATACCGTGTATCCCTTGGCCTCGACGTATATTCCGTACTCCATCCCAGCGAAAACAACGCACGCGTACCCGTTATCCGGTACTGCTTGCTCAAACAACGTTCTTGCGGTTATAGCGTTACTGTGCGCTTGCGAGTGCCCTCCATCGTCGTGAACCCAGTCAATTAGCCGTCGGTCTTTGTATATCGCATACCCGATACTGTTGCGCAGGTTACCGGTGTGATCCATATACGTCCCGTTATCACGTGCCCAGTTTACCGCTTCCTGTCCGATTCGATGTAGTGTGAGAACGATTGCCTCTTCGCTGTTTTTGAGCTTTTCTCTTAGTTTGTCGGCCAGTTGTTTTGGTGTTCGATTCCAATGCCCGTTATCACTTGTTGGCATTAAGAACAACCTCCACGTGTGCCATATACGGGAGAACGGCGGCTACCGTGTAAGTTGTGCCTAATATCATTATCTGGTCGCCAACCTCAATTTTTTCATCACCGCGATAGAACAACTTCCTATGGTCGTATCGGTACTCGCCGGTTTCGGTTATCTGTAACTGGCTCCCGCGTGTTGGCTGGAAATCCTGCTCGTTGAACGCAAGCGGGCGCGTAGATTGAATCGGGATGGGATTACCGGAGATGTCCGTGATTATCTCCGAGTGTATCAACGTGCCGGTCATGACAACTCCTGATGCCTTCGCCGGATAGATTGAGCCAGTTCAAATAAGAACCGCTTGTCATAATTTTCCTGCACGCTGCCTTGACTATACGCCTTGAACTTCTCGGGATTTCCGGCAATCGCTTCGAGTAATGCCGCTTTCGCGAGCATTACGTTAGTAATGTCTTCGGCCGCCTCGTCCGTTGGTGTGAGCCCTTCAAGCGTTAAGAACGCGCCGTACTCGTCATCTGTGAATATTGCGTTGTCTGAGTCGAGAAACACGGTTTTAAGAAGCGCTAAGTTCGTCACGGGCGACACCTGCCTTGAGCATTGCTCCCCGTAGTTCCGACGTTACCTGATAACGCTTGCCTTTGTGATAACGCATTATGCTGTCGCGGCAAGTTTTTGTGATGATCACCGTATAAAATTCCGGCTCCGGTTTGGGTTGAAGTTGCGGCTTGTATACTGGTATCAGTTCCGGTTCGGGCGTCGGCACGGATATGCTTTTGGCTTCTGATGTTGGTATAATTTTTGGTTTGCTTTTGGTTGCCATTTCTCACCTCACAGGAGGCTTTACGCCCCTCACTATTACGTGCTATGTACCGTTGCAATAAACACTTGATCTATGAGTTCAAACGACGGCAGGCAGAGCTGTGATACAACGGTTTCCACGTTGACGGGAATATCAGCCTTTCTCAATGTTGTAACTGCAACGCCAGTGTCAACAATCGATACCGAAGCGCCAGGTGTGCTTTGAAGGTCGGCTTCCTCGGGCGTGGTTCCAAAATACACATTTCCCAGCGTGGTCGGGGGCAGTAACGTGAATATCTCGTCCGCGAAGTATTGCGTAGCCGTTCCGCTAAGGCTATACTTCTTGTTGTAAATTGCAATCGTAATTCCAAGTTCTTCGTACAGATACGCCCTCACATTCTTTTCGTTCACGAGCCGGTCAGTTGTGTTGAACGCCGCAATTACCGCCGCGGTTTTTCCGATATAGTTGAAGGTCTTTCTCGTACATATCGCACGAGTGGGTCTCACACCAGTGTCATCCTCAATCGTATCCTGCCATCCACGTATATCTCCTACGGGATCCGCTGTTGCGGTTTGTGACCATCTTTCAGTAGTAATCAACGTGTCTTGATGATCCGAGTCGCCGTTGTAGTCGTAATCGAGCGGAGTGTGCCCATCTGTAATCGATATCTTGAACGTTTGTAGAAGTTGCATTATCATCCGTTCGCGCGCGACTTTGGCCCCGGCGATCAGTTCAACTTCGTCTTTAAAAATGTTCCCGAGCGTGATATCAATAAGTGCCTGATTCCCCGTCGCGAGTACGCGTTGCAACTCTTGTCGGTCTTTTTCCTTGATATACATTCCTTCTCGGAAGAACGGGAGTTCGGTTTCAATCTTTTTAATTCCGATTCTGTCCCGGAACGGAACCTTTGCGTCAAAGCTCGAAGTCTTGAGCATAACCGGCAATCCTTTGGAACCGCGGAACCAAGACAAATCGATTCCAATCTGCTTTTTGAATGGGAAAAGCGATTCGCCGAGATAAGGTAGCTTGTTGCTTCCGGTTTCGTCCCAGTAAGTTGCGATCTCTTTTGCGGTAATTAAATCGAATAAGTTATTAGCCATATCTCACACCTGCCTTATGATACGAACGTGATGTTCTTCAGAACAGCTTGCGCTTCCGAACATACCACGGTTGGTAAGTTTGCCCGATTGATAAAGCCGTGTACCACCATTGTCCCGGCTGCATCCCCGTTTGTTACGTCTACGTCCCAGAGTAAGATTCCTTCCGCGTCTTTCGCGTTCCCGTCCGTTCCACCTGCTAAAGCCGTCGCGGCTTTGGCTGCCACTACTGTCGCGCCTGTCCCTGACTTGGCGGCAGTCACAACCGTTCTGGCCGCGAGATGCGCGTTCACGGCGGTTACCACCTGCGCGGCGGTTGTCGTAAGCGCGGACGAGGTGTTCGTGGCAAGGTATACGTTGATCGTATCTGCCGCAATATCAACGCTTAAAGCAGCGCTCGCCGTGCTTGGATCCAAGAAAGCTACTTTAATTGCGTTGCCGGTTGTCCCCGGGGTGACTGCGGTGAATGTTACCGCGCCGTTCGCGTTCGTCCCGAAGGTTATGGATGCGGCTACCGACGGCGTGTTCTTCACGACCACGCGTTCGCTCGGATTCAGCAACGCGGATTTGCTCGTGCCTCCAACAACCGTCCCGGCGGGTACGATATATTTGCCGCTGTCGCTGTCGGCACTTACGCCTGCCGTGCTGACCGTTACTGCGTGCGCAACGTAATGGTCGTATTTGAGTATCTCTTTCTGACTTGTGTAAGTCGTTTCTAAGAATTTTGACATCTTGTCATCTCCTTTGTTTAAGGTTCTTTGAAGTAAATCGTGGAATCGGGTTCTTTGGGTTCCAGTCGAGCCAACCGCTTACCGAGTGATTCGCCAGTTGAGTTTGTCGGCGACTTGACCCCTTTTACGCTGATCCCCGCGCCCTGTATCTCTTTGATCTTTTCGTCCACGTAAGTGTCCAGTAGTTTTTTGAAGGTCTTAACGTTGTCTTCCGCTTGATCCGGTGTACCTGAGATAGGCAGGATATAATCCGCGAATGCCGATGGCACTTTGTGTTCGGCCAGCTTTGCACTCACGCGCAGTTGGATTCGTTCGGCTTCGAGTTCCTTTCGTTCGTTTTGTGTCTGCTCAATTTGCATCTTGTAAAGTTCCTCGAATTTCTTCTCAGCTTCCAGCTTTGCGCGTTCGGTTTCTTGCTTCACTTTTTTTACTTTGTCTTCCTGCTCTTTCTCCCATTGCGTTTTGAGATTTCTCTCGCGCGTTTCAATTGCCTTGGCGATCGCTTTGTCAAGATCGGATTGCGTATATCGCGATTCGCCTTGCGCGCTCTCGTTTGTTGCTTCCACAGCAGTACCGTTGATAACGTTCCCGCTCGTTTCTTCCATCAGAATCACTCCTCGTTATATTTTTGATAGTATCGTTTTGCGGATAAAAAAAGCGGTTCCGCGAACCGCGTCATCTCTTCTCGTGTTGCGTTGTTTTTAAGATATTGCGGATAATGCCCGTTGGCGTAGTGTTCTCCGTAACGATGAAAATGATTCGCGACCATCAGTGCTTTGACTTTTGCGTAATTGTTCCCCTGCTTATCCCATCGTATTTCCGGCAGGTATTCTCGCTCGTCGAAGTGATCCACGATGTAGTTGAGGATTGCGTTGATCGATCGAATATACATCTCGACATTGTGCGAGTCGCTTCCGCCGTGTACCCTGTAGTGTCTAAGATTGCTCTCGACACATCGATAGCACATCCCGTTGCGTAGATTGTTAAGTAGTGATAGCGTGTCCACTTCGCTCCCCATATACGCTACATGTCCGCATTTTCGAATGAATTTGGTACGGTATAAACCCTTGGTTGTTATGACCGCGCTTCCGCCGTTATGGTACATCTGAGCGATTGCGACGGTCGGCGGAACATACCGCGCGCCCCATTCTTCTGTGGCCCGCCCGTCTTCGAAATGCACAGATGATCCGCTGTATACGAAGTCGAGCGTCGCATCTTTTTGAAACTCACCCAGCATCAACTCAATCGCATCCGGTTCAAGCCAGTCATCGGCGTCGTAGTGCATGTAGTAATCACCGTTTGCGCGTTTGAGCAATTCGAGGAATCCCCGCTTCGCACCCCCGCTGTTGTCCTCGTGGATGATCGATTTGATCTGGTTCCCGTAGCTTGCAATCACGGCAACAGATTCGTCGGTTGATGCGTCATCGTCTACGATGATCTCAATGTTCGGATACGTCTGCCCAAGCATCGAATCGATACATTGTTTGATATACCGCCCGTAATTGTAGTTGGTAATCCCAATTGTCACCAGTTGCCTTTTTTCCATTTACGCGCCCTTTCTTTTTTTGCGGGCTCTTTGGCAATCAGGCCCGCGCAGAACCCCACAATCAATCCGAGCCCTATCCCGATTAGGAATAATACAATGTGCATAATTCGATAACCACCTCGTTTCTCCAATAAAAAACGGGCCCGCAGGCCCGCAAGGGAGGGTATGTATGAAAAAAGCCCGTATTGGGGCTATAGGGAATCTACAAATTCTTCAACGCTATCCATCTCGGACGTGAGATAACACATACAGTGTGGATGTGCTGGTTGTCCGCCATAAGGCACGCCTTCTTTCGGGTACACGCCCGGGCCCATCCCTACATCGGCGAGTGCAAGATCATCGCATATATCCGTCTTAGGGTGGCTGGCCGAGAGGTTCCATTTGATCCCTTGGACAAACGGCAACTTCTTCGTCATCTCCACATAAGAACCGCGCCACGCCCGTTGTATCTCGGTTCTTGCGACTCGCATCGCATTATACCGCATCGTCTTGCGAACGTACCGGTCTATAACTTTTCGCGCCCCCTCGGGTGATAAGCCTTGAAGTTGCTCTTGAATATACTTAGGAATATTCGATTCTACCTGTTGTTGCGTGCGCAATATTTGATTGCGAACCTTCTTCGCGCTCATTCCGGTTTGAAGTGAAGCTGTCAAGAGTCGCTTCACGTCTTCGGCGGTTTTATCCGCGAGCTTCCAGATACGATCTGAGAGTTTTATACCGTCGATCGCTGGCTTATCCATCACCCACGCAGTCGCAGCATAATTAGTTTGCGTCATATCTTTCCAACGGTTCTGCACGAATTCAAACAACTTGATATCTTCTTCGTCTTTCTCAAACTTGTACTTCCGCGATTCGTGCCGGAATCTTGCCGGTAGTTGTTTGTATAGTTCCGCATAATAAGCCCGCGTGAGCCGGTCAGCCATATCCGCGAGAGTTGTTTCAAATAGTTGTGTAAAATCCATTCCATATGCGTGAATTGCTTTTTTAAGCGCCGCGTTAAATTGACCGGTAAGGATTCCGTGATCGTAGTTGATCTCTTTAATCGCATCCGCGAGATTGTCAAAGAACTTTTTAAGCACACGTCCGTATCTTTGCTCGAGCTTCTTGGTTATTTCGATGTCAACGCGCCTCTGCATCGCTATCAACCGCTTGTTCTTCCGCCGCCCATTGCGCCGCGTATACGTCCTCTTCGGCGGTTTGTTCTTTGATTCGCTTTAACACCGGCTCCGGGTCGATCGATAGCGCTTTGCATATCTCTTCTGTCGCGGTCTCTTTATCAACGATTCCAGCGCCGACGGCTACCGCAAGATTGGTAATCAGTTCTGTCGGGTTTTTGGATATTATTGGCTCGTAGGATATAACCGCGTCGTTTTTGGATCCAAGCATCAGCGAAGCATACTCAAATACCTTTTCTAACCCGATTTTGAGGATTGAGCGATAACGCGAGATAATTGAGGTTAGGCCTGTCAGCTTCATCTCCACGGCATACCCTGTCTGAGCCGCTCCTTCGGATATTTGCGAGAGCATTATCTCAGGGTATTCGCTTTGAACCTGCTCGATCAGCTTGTCTTTCTCGCCGGCCATAACCTTCATCACGCTCCCGGACATCTCGAGGAATTGCATCTGACCGCCGTCAGGAACCTGGACGAAGCGCATCTGCCTGACTGCTTTGGTGTCTTCACGCTTCTCTTCGTCTTTTGATTGTAACGACTCGGAGTTGAGCCGCACGTTCCCCCACGCAAGAGGATCAGAATGGAGCTTGCCAATCGCTTTGATATCCGCGTGATACTCGTTGATCTCATCCAACGTATCGATCAGATTCTCGATCCGGGATACCGCGTCTTCTTCGGCCTTCTCGGCGGTGAACTCAACTAACGGAATAAAGCCCCAGAGATTTGGGAGTTCCGTTACCTCTTCATTCACTTTCTGAATGATTCGATCGGGGAAGTATTCTTTCTCAATCTTTTCTTCTTCGGTGTCTATTTTGATCTTCGCGTAGGTGATATTTCCGCCGGCATCGTATTTGATCTCGGGAATTTCGTCAGAGATAAGAACGGCAAGAAGCACTTCATCTTCGACCTTAGCAATATCCACCCATACGCGCCCTTCGAGCAGTATCTTGAGTGTGAGGTTCTCCTTCGAATATTCCCAGTCGTTCGACGCAATGATCGTTTCGGCAACCTTGCCGGTAATGTCAAACCCCTTAAGAATCATCGACACGTCCATGTTGATAATGAGCGGCGCGGGGTTATATATCTTCTTCACATTCCACGGGAGCGAGCGATCCGTCCGGTATCCTTCATCGTATGCCTTGCCTTGGTACAGCTTCCATAAGTTAGTCTTCACTTGTCACCACCTGACCGTTGTGATATCTGTTGCCGTTCGCTTACCGATTCCGGTATGTATCGCATACCGTATCGCGTCCATCGCGTGGTCGTTGTATTCTACCGGTATCTCGAGCGTGTTGCCGTCTTTGTCCTCTTTGTATTTATATGCTTGTATCTCTTTGATCGTGTTAACACATTCGCTGTATATATGGAGCTTATACCGCTTGACGGAATCAATTCCGTCGGTGATCTTCTTCTCCGCTTTGTACACATTGAATCCGTCGTAGTATATCTCCTGGATTCGATCGGGTTCCGCACAGTCGGCATAAATCGATTCTTTAGGCTTAACGAGCTTTCGCATGTCTTTGATCAGTTCGGTGTTCGTAAGCCCTGACCGATAGAACTCGAACGGGATGTATATCTCGTTGTCTCGTATTCCGATCTTGATCAAGGCGGTTGGATTGTTATATCCGAAGTCAAGCCCCCATATCACCTCGTCATATCGGTTCGGCAGCTTGTTAACGATATCCCAGTTGTTGTAGATCAGGTTGCCGAGTATTCCCCATTCTCCGAGCGCATATACGCGGTGATAATTCTCGTCCTCGTTGATCAGGTTCTCTATCACGCGTACGTAATCGGCGTCCAAGAATCGCAGGTTGTCTTTGTATGTGGTCTTTAGGATAGTACAATTCTCGCACAGTTTGTCAAAGAAGTGCGCTTTAAGCCACGATAGTTGCGATATTGGATTGAACGATAGTACGAACCAGTTTGGCTTGCTTGATACGCCACGGAGTCGAAGGTCAAGCTGCATGAAATCTTCTTCTGATATTTCGCTTGCTTCTTCTACCCATATTCCGGTAATGTTTGCTATCGATTTGAGTTTTTCCACGTCGTCAAGGCCGGAGAATATGATTTGTGATCCGTTTATGAACGTGATTTCAAGCTCGCTTTTGTTCACACGGAAGAACTTATCAAGATTCCACTTGTAAATAAGCGAACGGAGCAACGCATACGTTGAATGCCGGTTTGTCCTTGCAACTTTGCGGGCAACAATCACCTTTTGGTTCTTGTTTTGCATTATGTCTAACAAGATGCGTTGCGCGATAAAATAGCTCTTCCCGCTCCCGGCTCCACCGTAAAATATCTCGTACCGCGTTTGGTTCTTGAGGTACGGAATGTATGCGTCGTTGAACTCTTGCGCTTTGCTCTTGAATCGAATGTCTATAACAGTGTCATTCGTCATCATCATCGAATCCTATTTTGATCACGATTTTGCCTGAATTTTCTATCTCGTGTTTGTCACGATATTTCGCCGGTTGCCGATTCTTAAGCCAAAATATCATTGCGGTTGTATCTCCAGCGATCGCTTTGTCGAATAACGCGTTCTCAACGCGGAAATCGACGTCTTCTTTTCCTTCGCGCAAGGCTTCGGCGAACTCGGGGTATTTTTGTTTCCAGTATGTTATTGTCGATCGCGATACTCCGATTTTTTTTGCTATTTCAATATCGGTAAATCCCTCTCTGGCCCAACCCTGATAAGTGGCCAGCCTTGAAGGATCATATAATGTTTTTCTGCTGTTTGCCATGCCGGCCTCCTTTTAGGATGCACATTGTGCCAGTTATTCGTTTATCACTTCCCGCACTAACTCGCTTATCTTTTCCAGTTGCTTTGTTTCGCTGTGCCGTTCCGCGAATTGACGGTACTCAGTTGAGTCATACGGCTCATCCTTTATCATTTCAACGGCGCGCGGGATCGAATTGAACACATACTGCATCGGGTAGAACTCATCGGCGATGTAAAAGTTGTGGATGATTGGTTTTATCCCTTTGCTCATCGCCTCGAGGATCGCCATTCCGTATCCCTCGTGAATTGATGTTGAGAGAAAATAGTCTTTGTCTTCTAGAAATTCGTTCGTATCGACGTGCGGATGAATAAAGAAGCGGTCTTGCAACTCCATCGCGTGTACCAGATTCATCGTATAAGCGTACAGCCGCACGTCTTGCATATCGCCGGCCCAGTGAAGCTCATAATCTCCCCGGCCAACATTCACAAGCTCGTGCAGTATCTGAATCGCAAGCCCGGGGTTCTTCTTGGTATTGAAGTTCCCGACAAAAGCAATCTTGCGCCCATGTTGATGCTCAGCGAAGGTATACTTACTTGTATTCACGCCATTTCGGATGATCGATACCTTGTCCGCTATCTCCGGGATATTGACCATATTCCGAACGTGATCGGCTACAAATAAGTAACGAGATACATTCGGGTGATAAATATCTTGAACAAGCCCGTTTATAACTTCATACCCGTGAACGCGAACAATGCTTTTTTTGTCGAACCGTTTGGTCCCTTCGATCGCGAGTTCGTTCCCAAACTCATACCAGACAAGATCAGCGTCTTCGACCCGATCTTTGAAGTGATCGAGATTGGCAACTTGTATCGTTTCGACCAGATACTCTTTGGAAAGTCCCTGACGAATCCCATCAAGGAACGTTCCAAGCCCCGGTTTATAAAGTATGGCAATCTTTTTGCGTTTACTTCCGAGTTCGATACCGGTTTTTTTGAGTCGGGAATATAGAGGTGAGAGATTCACCTGCTCGCCGTCCGCTATCTCCAACAGATGCGGCATAAACCGCTTTAGCAACTTGTCGTCTACGTGTTTGGATAGGTACAGCACGAAGTTGTCCAGAAATTCGGTTATCATAGCAGACTTCTTAACTAAATTAAATTCCTCGACCGCCATATCCGGAAGCCCGACCGCAACGAAAGACGCGGCAATCACGAGCCTGACAATATCAACGTACTTATCGCATTGTATCGAGCAGTTATAAGCTGCCCGATCAAGTCTTGCGTACTTGTCGTAATATGTATGAAACGCTCGAACGGCTTTTAGATGATCGCCGGTTGTGTGGTGCATCAGCGACTCGATCAAGTATGCGTCCGGCACATCCTCGTAGATCAGCTTCGCGACGTCGATATAATCCGTTGCGAACTCGAATTCCCGCCGTTGTATCGCTTGGAATCCCGCGAGGATCATCACCTCATACACAATATACGGCATCTCCTTGGCGGTTCGCAATTCGTCAAGGATTTCCTTCGCGGTTATGTAACTCGTGTCGTGCTCGAAAGTGAATTGCATCTTGTAAAGTTGACACTTATAATATAGCCGTTCTATTGGTGGTAACTCCGTTTTGAGTATCTCCTCAATCAGCGGCATTGATCGTTTGCGCTTCTTATCGAGCAGTTCCGGCGTCCACATATAGCCGTAATGATTGATTATCAGCTCACTTCGGAAGATGTCTTTTGCGAATCTCGGCTGATTGTGTATCGCGTGTTCATAGCGGATCGTGCCCGTGCGGAAAACACGCGGCTGTGACATCGTATCGAAAGTATGATCGGTTACAAAGTTCCGCCCAACCATCATTATGGTATTTGTGCTTTCCGGAAGCGTTTCGAGTTCTTCTCTCAGACCCCGTTGTGCCTCTGGTGTGAGTTCTTCATCAGCATCGAGCACCAAAACCCAATCACCAGTACACTTTTCGATCGAGGCGTTACGTGCTTCGGAAAAGTCGTTTTTCCACTTGTGGCCGAACAGGTTTATTTTCGGGCTGACGTAGTTATGTATGATCTCTTTGGTTTTGTCTACCGACCCAGTATCGAGTATCACAATCTCATCCGCAACATCGAGTACACTATCCAGAGCGCGCTTGATGTTGTGTTCCTCATCCCTAACAATCATCGCAATGCTTAGTTTCATATTCCCTCCCCGGAAATTCGCAACAAAAAAGGGCCCAGAGGCCCTTCTTGATATGTTTTCGTTCGTTTTCGTTTCTATCCACGCAGGTATCTTGTCACACCTGCGGCTATCATATCAATTATATCACGATTGTGTTTTTTTGTCAAGGGGGATGTTGTCGAGCGCCAAAACAATACGATCAAACAACTCCACCGGGAACATCTGCGCGTTCCCAATAGTCTGTTCGGGCGTAACGTTCAGATGCTTGATGATCCTCATCAGCATCTGCTTGTCTACTCGTTTCTTTTTTGCGTAATCGGTTGCCGTAATCAACATCTTGTCACCTCAAAAAGGTAGGGGCCTTTCGGCCCCGGTTCTTTTAGTTCCAGCCTTTTGGTGCTATTACTACTACGTCATCGGGCAGTTTGTATATTGTCGCGTCTCCTACCAGTTCGTCGTCGTTGTCGTTTGCTATTACTTGTTCTTTGTTCACGTAATCTTCGATTCTACCGGTGGTTCCTACGACCTTTTCTATCTCTTCATTGAGCCCTACAATTCCACCGAAAGACACTCTCGGTAATCCTTCGATGCTTGCCCAGTTACATACGATTGCTTCTCCGTTTTGGTACACCACGATCCCGCTTTCTTGCCCCTCCGTCAGTTCCAGTAAGCTCGAGACTTTTTCGTTCATTTCGTTACCTCCTAAGTTTTTTTGTTTTTTTCTTCCCATTTCTTCCTATTCACTTTTCAAAGACTCCCTTCAACCTCTTACATACATAGTATATACGATTACCACGCTATTCGCAACGCCATATCTTTAGCTTTATGGTTGATAGTATTAGATTATTCTTGGTTATCGTATCTATACGAAACGATACTAAGATATACTCGTTTTTTCGCCGTTTTTCGAGCATACCAACAAATCAGATAATAAAAAAGGCCCTTTCGGGCCTCATCCTCGGTGAATGGTTACTACCATATATCCGTTTTCAGGTACTTTCTCCTGCGGCGCGATGAACATGCGATATCGGTATGGTATACCACGCTTGCCGCGGGCTTTCGATCGGATGCGAACGTAATAGTTGCTTTTTGCCCGTTTGACGCTTTCGGGCGTTATCGTTTTCAGATCTTCAAGTATGATCGCTTCCGCCTCTTGGTATGTGAGATACGGAGCAATTCGCTCTACGAACCGGTGTATCGCGTGACCTGCAACAAAGAGCATAATGCCTCCTCAGATAGCAACGGCACCGGCGCGTTACACACTACAGCGCCGGATAACGCCCAGTACGGCGGCGTGCGGCGTATCTGCATATCTATATATTGTAGCGGTATGATCTTGGTGCTGTTACCGCTTTTTGGCACCGGGCGTAACGCGAGTATCTGTTCTCGCGTTATTATTGATGGTTCAATCGCCCAATTATCAACCATCCCATATCCCTGCGAACGTTTTTTGCCGATAGCCGTGATTTTTGTCAATTTTTGCCTAATTTCGGCTTTATCGCCGATAGCCCAAAAGTATATCCGATTGGTATCGATATAACGTAACGGCATCGAGTACGATTTGTATACTCCGTTCGTTACCACGATCTTGCTTTTGCCCGTGGCAACTATCTCGTCGTTTTCCTCATCCCACTTCTTGTGGTAGATAGCTTTCCCGGGGATGCCGGCCATGAATCCGGCAGATGCTAACCAGACGCCTTCTTCCGCTTTTTTCAACGGTAGTTCGAATTCTTGGATATCCTCTTCGCTTGTCAGTTGATCCATTTCTCGCTCTATTGCCACCGCCGCGGCAAGCAGCGAATCAAACATAATAATATCCACGTAAGCAACCGGACTGTTCATGTTTGCGGTGATTTGCAATGCTTCATACATAGTTTTTCACCTCCGGGAATCGGCGCAGCAATTCGTGATACTGAATTGGGTAATGCGTTTTGAGCCATATAATACGCCCTCTGTGCGCACCGTCGGTTGTAAGCCAACCGGAACTTCTTATCTCTTTCTTTGCGATCAAATCCGTTTTGTCGTAGAATGCCGGGTACGGAATTTTTACTTCTTCGATGAACTGCCATACATCTTCTGTGCTCCAGTTCATCAGCGGCGATACGCGCGTTATTCCCCCGATGGTATGTATGGCGCCTTTTTTGCGCAAATATATCTTCCGGCCTACGCTCTCATCGCATCGCATACCCCAAAAGAAGCCGTCGTATCCTTCTTTTCGCGCCCATTCGGTTATGTTATCCTTCTTGATAAGCTGAACTACCTCTTTTTGTTGCTCTTCCGTACGATCGATGTTCCGCATCCCGTACTGTTCCAGCAGCGATATGTAGTCGATTGGGGATGGTATCTCGGTATAATTTGCGATGCCCCATTGTTTTAACACGCGTTCGCGCGTATCGTAGAGGTCGGGCAAATCGTAGCCGGAATTCATAAACACAACCATGATATCGGCCTTGACCTGCAATACAAGCTTGAGCAACGTTAAACTGTCTTTGCCCCAACTGCACGATAGATATGGCTTTGAGATAGTCGCAACGCCTCTTTCGATAATTTGTATCGCATCGCATATCCGATACCTCAACCGATTGGTAATCATATGCCAGCGATAAACTTGAGCATCTCTTCCTTATGTTCGGCGAGATATTCGTAATACAACTCCGCCCCTGGAAGCTCCGGCTGTATATGCACATCAACAAGTCCGTGGCCTACCGCACTCTTGCCACCGATCATAGGCATCTTAAGCCATCGGCGCATTGTCGCGCCAAACACGGATAACTCAAGTTCATTATCCGTTTTTACGATGATACTTGTTGCCAGTTTCGTACCGGGGATTAGGCACTCAACCTCGTACTTCATCTGTATTGTTTGATCCTCAAGATCTTCACGGTCGTCACGGTGCGTATAAAATATTGGTTGAAGAAGCTCATAACAACTTTTATCGCTCTCAACGCCCGTATACTTGGCTGTTTCCTTGCATATTGGGTAGAGCATTCCAACTTCGAGCCGACCCTCAATAACTGCGTTACCGACGGACCCACCGAATAGTGATATATACGGTATAAATTTTCGGTATTCACGTCTTTGAGCCACAAGCACGTCTCCGCTTGCCCCTTTTTCAAGCATCCCACCGGCATAGAGTATATGGTATTGCCGATCGGATAATTCTTTGATGCCGAGCTTCTCAATAAAATCCTTCGCCGCTTCTCGCCGCAAGACTCCACGGAAAGCGTTGCCAGTATAGACAGGCACATCCATCGGGTCGCCATCTACCATAATCTTCATCTTACGAAAAGGTGTTGTCGTGCTTAGCGCCTGCTCATCGTTATGTGAGAGCGGGCTTTGCAATATCATGCTCACATTATACTTGTTCATCGTTCCGTTCCTCCTTTAATGCCTCAAATAACGCATCGGCTTCTTTATAGAACTCGTTCGCGCGTTGAGCCGCATTCCTCGATTCTTTGCGCGTATTAAATTCTTTCCGTTCTTCCTCGACTATTGTTCGCATCATGAGCACTACGTATTGCGTGTCATCCCGGATTGCTCGCAGAATATCTGGTGTCAGTAGTTCCAATATTGCAGATTTGCGGAATGATCCAATACCAAATTTACGGCTCATCTCTTCCAAAAAGCGTTCACCTTTGAGACTTGCAGCCGCGTACTTGGCTTTGCCCGCGAACTCATCGTATATTCCCATGAGTCGTGACCTTCCCATAGCGTTAAAATCAATGTGTCTCCATATCAAAAAGAGTAGCTTGGCCGCTTCGTTTGCCTTTTCGTGCATTTGTCGCACCTCCAATGTCTGATCGTTTTTTCTTAGCCATTTGATAGCATTCGCGCTTATTTTTGCTCAACCCGAGTATTATCACTTCCAGCAGGTCATCTCCGCGCCATTTTGCAAGATGCTTGTCAAACTCGTGATACGCTTCGATACCATATTCCATTATCTTTTTGTAGTTCTGACACCCATTCTGTATTTCCACACGAGAAAATCCGTTGAAATACATCTCGGACGCAATCCTCATCATCATAACGGCTTTATCGCGTTCGAACACTACAGTCTTCTCTTCAAACTGAATCATATACCGGGAGATATCATAGTTAATTTTTGCGCGGATAAGATTGTGCTTCTTGTACGATTCGGTAACGCATACGGTGAACGGAGGAGTTGGTGGGTTAAGCAACGCTCGCCACATAGCCTCGTTTTTGAACGGGCGGAACTCGTCACGCGAGGCAAAGAACGATGTGCTTCTGTACGTTCGTTCTGCCGCGTGCGCACAAGCCGGGCAGAGATATCGCGAGTTATATCGGAATATATCGCGGTTGTTGAACGAAATACCAAAAATCTCTTTGTCCGGCACTCCGCTGGTGATTGGTATGCCACACAATCGGCACCGTGTCCCTTCAGGAACAGTTGTTTCGTTTTCTACTGGCGGTCTTCCAACCGCATCATAAACCAGATGCGTTGCGTGCATTATCGTTCTCCTTTCTGTGCTTATCCTGAGCGTAGATATAGCATATCAGCGCCTTGGTAGTTCTGCCAATGGATAAAGCCACGCGGGCGATGTCCTCGGCTATATCCCAATGGATTTTGCGGGAGTTGATGAGCGCCCAAAACTTTGGATCCCCTTGGTACTTGTACAACAACTCATTTATTATCCGTGTATCCCATCCATTATACCGCATAGCGCTACGAGGATATTTGCTCTTGTATAGTATTTTCTCTTCTGGCATTTCTTCTTCTTTAAGTGTCGAACCTGTATAGCGCCAAGCAGTTACCCGTGAATACATTGTACCCTTATTCATCCGTCATCACTTCCTCATTTATTATACCCGTTAGCCTCTCCAAACACCACCGCTTCATCTTGTACAGCTTACTCGTCGAGCAATCGAAGAGCACCGCAAGCCTTCGAACGGGCAACGTCTTGTACTTCATCCGGCCCCACTCGTACTCGAGCCAGGCGCCCATCGTGTTGGCGGGCTCGAAGTCGTGGTTGATGTAGCAGTGGAACAGAATGATCCGGCATTCCGGCTGAAGCTGATTGTACCAGTGTTCGAATAGCTTTATAAACCGGCCGGCCTGTACTTGATCATTCAGGCACGCGAGCTCGTTCGGGTGCCCGCTCAGGTACCAGTCGATTTCGCCGGAAGGCAGAATCACGAGATGCACGCGGCATCCAAGGTAACGTTGCACGTTTGCTTTGTAGCTTTGCAGCAACCGCACAACGTCCGCGGTGGACACGCGGCTATTTTTGAGAGTGATATCGCGCATTGGACTCTGCGATAAGATCGGCCTTCCGCTTGCCGATCATCGCTTCAAGTTCGGATATGCGTGCTACAACTTTTTCGAGTTCTGATATACTTGCTATATCGCTTTGTATTGCTTCTGATTTGCAGAACTTGAGCCTCGACGCGATCCGCATAATCGCTTCGAGGTCTCTTTTTGTGTTAAAGAGGTCAAGTTCTAACGCTTGATAGTTTGCAAACACATTTCGAAATTCCTGTTCATCCAAAGCACTAAGCATTTGAACCCCTCCAGGCCATATAGGTTATCGGGAACGCGCCGGCGAATTCCAACTCCATCCGCTTGGCGATGTCCCGTATTTCTTGCTCCGCACGATTGCTTAATCGCTCATCCAAGAAGTGCATCAGTTCCCGGAGATTCACAAGCCAGTAGAACTCGGTAAGGATGCTCATCGGCAGGATTCGCCGCGCAATCTCGCGGGGAATCTTTAGCTCGTCGGTTTGGAACGCGTAATCCCGTAGCGCATAATCAATATGCGTTTGTTCGTAGCCCGCCGGAAGTTTGTCGAGGTCGGCGCTCTCACTCTCGATTGGATCCACACGCCGCGTGGAACGGGTGATCCGCGACGCGTGCCGGTATTGTAAGAATTGCGAGTGACAGAGCCGCGAGCAACGAATATAGAACCACATGCTTGCAAACTCGAACGGCGTACCTTCTTTGTTCGCGATTAAACCGTTTATGATCGGCTCGACGCGTTCGCTCTCGACGTGCTTGGCCCCATAACTGATTCGAGCCGCCAACGCGATTGATCCGTCGGATCCGTAGCGGTTGATCACCTTCACAATGTTTCGTTCGCTCATTTTATACCCTCCCCAGCATCGTATCCAATATGTACCGCGACCACGATTCGAGCGGCATCTTATCGAGCTCCTCGATCGTGTGCCAACGCCACTCCGGTATCTCGTCCGATGGTTTGAGTTCGCCTGCCCACTTCGTGCAAAACGACGCCACGCCAAGATGAACGCGATCAACAGCGGTTTCGTGCAGCATAATACTGATTCGGTATTGGAGATGTACCGGTGTTACGCCAATCTCTTCGAACATCTCGCGCCGTCTCGCGTTGTCTACCGCAGGCCAGCCGTATCCGTCGTTCTCTTCTACGTGCCCGCCGATCCCGATGGTGAGTTGATCGCGCAACCGGCTTTCGCTGCTCGTCTTCTGCCGTTTGTAAGCAAGTATCTTGCCGGCGTCGCCTCTCGTACGGTCGAATAGCACCGTATATGGTATCAGTTGCCGGTACGCGTAGTTCGTCTCGACAATGCTCCGTTCGAGATATACGCCCGTACGGTTGACATATTCGGCAATGTCGTCGATTGTGCTGGTTGCCGGTACACAAAGTATCTTAGCCATCTCACACCTCCACGGATCGGATTGGCATGATGTAATGCGAGGCGTTGCCGTCTTCCAATCGCATAATATCCGCGGGTGTTGCCAAGTGGATCACAACGGTATCGCTCACAACGTGTTGCGCGGATTCCAAGAAGTAGTCTGGGTTATATGCGATCTTCAACGCTGGCCCTTCAAATGCGCACGGGACAGATACGTTCATCGCCCCCTTGCCGGTAGAACGCGCGGTGAACACGAGTTCTTTGTTTGCTACACTCATCAATACGCTTTCTTTCGCCTCCGCTGTAACCACGCGGGCGAATTTGACGGTCTTGATCAGCGCGTCACGGTCTACGGTTACGGTTGTTTTGTGCGTTGCGCCGATCACGCGCCGATAGTCTGGATATTGAAGGTCGAGCTTGCGGATGATTACCTTGGTATCCGGAGATTCTATCCCAAACGAGGTGATATTGTTGTATAACCTAACGAGCGCCGGATAGCGCTTCAGGAATGAGAGGAATATTTTCGCCCCGCCGAGTGGTATCGTGAACGCCTCGATGTCCGGGATTGGTTGCGCGGTGTCGATTGTCGCGAGCCTGAACCCGTCCGCCGTGACGAACCGGAGATGGCCATCAACGCTTTCGAAGTGTAGCCCGTTCAACGCGCGCATCATTGGATCGGCGGCTATCGCATAGATAACGCGGTCAATCTCGCTTGAGAGCGTCGGGATGAGTTCGATCGGTTCAGCCGTTGAATCGAATATCAGCGCCGGGAAGTCTTCGGGGTCGAGCATTGGGATGTTTGCTACTCCGCCGTTGCTGTACACGTCAAGCGTCGCTTCGTTTTCTTGCTTGATGTTCAGCTGAGCGCTCGGCGCGTTTTTGGCGATCTCAAAGAGCGTCTTGGCGTCCACGGCGGTCTTGCCCGGCGATT
>Ga0209723_1000776_pt1 | contig 56226 bp, 62 predicted proteins | sample BiotimSIPDNA_2_FD_185750 | JGI IMG/M metagenome (GOLD analysis project Ga0209723, IMG submission 185750) | Anaerobic biogas reactor microbial communites from Washington, USA - Biogas_R2 time_0 SIP DNA (SPAdes) (version 2) | ecosystem: Engineered > Bioreactor > Anaerobic > Unclassified | place... | reverse complement strand
GTAGCCGTTGAAGGGGACCATCTCGCTATAATAGTTTTCGGGATCGTCCAGGCCAGAACTCCCTACAGGTTCCCAATCCACCCATCCGGTGGGCTGGAGGTCGCCTGTAGTGCGCCAGATCTCGACGCCCGTAGTTGTGTTGTTCACGGCAACGTACAACGCGCCATTGTAGACGGTTGCGCCATCGACGACCGTGCCGGTGTTGGCCGGATTGCCGTTCATGCCATCCTGATTGACTTGTATCCACGTCCCGGGTGTGCCACATATGCTGCGATAGATAGCGATGCCTTCCGGTTTCCTTGTCGCGACATAGAGATAGCCATCCAGATCGCCTAGAATATCCACGCGATAGGATTCAAGAACGCCGGTAAACACGCGTGTCCACGTGGGTGAGGCGACGGTTACGTCGCTGGTACGATAGAGCACCCCTACAGAAACCGGCAGGCATGTGCTCCCGCTACAGTCGAGGGCCTGATGCACGCCGAAGTAGAGCGCGTTGCTGTACACGTGACCCGACCAGACGGTCGTGACCGTGTTGTCGTCACCCGTGATCCCGAAACCGCTGTGATTTTTCTGTACCCACTGCGCCCCATCTGCCGTGCACCATACCTGTGCACCGTTCCGCTCGTTCCACGTGCCGCCGCACAGCCATCCCTGAAAAATCTGCATGTCTTTGAAGTTGGCGTTATGCACGTCGCCGAAGCCTGCCGAAATCACCTGAGTCCACGAGCCAGGATTGCCGGTGGTGCTACTGTAGACGAGTGTGCCCAGATTGTAGCCACTGCGATTGGCGGTGCTGGCATAGAGCGCACCCTGGAACACGGCGAGGCTGTCGATGTGGTCGTTTTGCTCCTTGTTGGGGTTGTCAAAGGGGTTGCCGTCCTCATCGGCGATGACCTCTTGCCAATCGGCCTGCCCGGTGGGGACGCGGATGCCGGCATTCGTCCGCCAGAGCCGCGCGCCGTAGGCGTTATCGGCCTCCATCCCCACGTAAAGCTGATTGTTGAAGACGACGACCTCGAAGCCTTCTTCGCCGCTGTAATCAGTACTATTGGGGCCGGTTCCCGTGCCGAACGCGCCGTCGTTGACGGGGACCCAGGCGGAGCACGGCCCGGCGAAGGTATCAGGCGGCAGCGGTTCACCGGCGGCAGCAGTGTGCCACACCAGCCCCATCAACACAGCACAAACCACAGTAACGCATATCAGAACCCAGCGACGATATAGCATAACGCCATTATACCCAGCGCGCGCAAGACGACAAAAGGAAGGGTAAAAATCCCATCAACCCAAGCGGGGGAGACAGCGGCAACGGGTGGGTGTCGTCAGGGATGTGGTTCGCCGGGGAGATTCGACCGTAAGACAAAAACAGGTGCAACGCACTTGAGAGAGTGCGTTGCACCTTAGGATTCTACGCTGAAGGCTTATCCTCTTTGCGCGGGCGGAGCAGCGCCGCCGCTCCGAGGGCCGCAACCACACCAAGTGTCGCTGTACTCGAGCGGGTTTTTACAGTGGTTAACTGGCGCACCGCATTGGGGTCAGCATCTGGATCATCAGGAGGAGCACAGACATCAATCCCATTAACACCGCTCTCAGAGCAGATATCTGTATCGTACTCAGGGATGCAAAGATCATGCATAACCACTCCGGTATCGGGATCGCGGCAGAAATCTGGCTCCGCCGAGGCCGTACACCCATCTGATTCATTGACCGCCGGAACACACTCGTCCGGATTGGCATTTGGAGCGGTTTCATTGCATATATCTCCATCGCCCACAGGGGGGCCGCCGTCGGGGCAAATGTCGGGATCATCTGGCTCTTTCATACAGGTGTCTGGGCCGCCAGGTGGAACCTCACATTCATCAGGATCATCTGGAGGAGCGCAGATGTCTGGAGGAGGATTGACTGGATCACATATATCTGCTTCGCTCCCAAGGATACATTCGTCGGGTTGCATCTGTTCGGGCACGCAGACGTCCGAACTAGTGGCTGAATTCGGATCCGGGCAGAGATCTGAATCTTCTCCTGGATTGCAATAATCCGGGATGCCGACATCACAACCAATGTTATCCGCGAGCACAGCCCCCGCCCCGCCAAAATTCAAAAACCGGAAGTGGCTCAGCCCCGCTGCCGCCGCTGAGGCGACTACCACTTTGAGAAAGTCGCGTCTGTCCATCTTTTTGTTAAACATCGTACACCCTCCTTAACAACTAAAGGGAATCGATTGGGAATCAGTATGTCTTCTTGTAACCACCTCCTTCCCTACCGCAGAAGCGGCTCAGGCGCTTCTGCGCCCACCAATTGCCGCCAATAGTCGGGATAGTCGCTGCGCAAGGTATCGTACATCCAGATGCCCATCTCGTACCACTGGCGGATCTCGTCACACCACCACTCTTCCGGCTCGGCGAACACGCCGTCGTTGCCGGAGACGTACCACGGGCAGTAGCCGCCGCAGAGGTTGATGGCCCAGCAGGTCTCGCATTTGGACTTGGTGCTGAAATACCCGCGCAGGTAGTCGGCGAACGCGGCCTGATCGACGCCGGTGGTCACGTGACCGAGCACGTACTTGTCCATTCCCACGTAGCGGTGGCACGGGTACAGCCGTCCATCGATGCTCACGGTGGTGCAGCCGCGCCCCACGCCGCAGCGCATCCGTCGATTTTGCTGGTCGTGGATTGTCCGCACGACGGTGGCCCATGGGTTGAACTTGATGCGCTCACCGCGCGCCAATTGGTCGAAGAGCCGTTCGACAAAATAATCGTCCTGCGCGCGGAGTACGGCGTTCTCTTCCGGGCCGATGTCGTAGGGTCCTAGCCCATCCACGGTGCCGGTGCAGCGGCTCATCGCCACCCGCGCAAAACCGAACTCCTCCAGAAACTGCACAATCTTGGGCCGGTCGAGGTCAAGGTTGCTGAGCGTGCAGCGCACCGTCACGGCGCGGCGGCGCGCCATCAGGCGCTTGATGTTGCGGGTCGCCGTCTCGAACGAGCCGCCCCCATCGGCGAAGGGGCGCATCGCGTCGTGGGTTTCCTGCGGGCCATCGAGGCTAATCATCAGGCCGAAGTTGTAGCGTTTGATAAGGTCGATGATTTCATCGTCGAGCAGGGTGGCGTTGGTCGTCATCGAATAGCCCACCGTTTTACCCTGTTCCGCCCCCAACTGCTGGCTGTAGGCGATGGCCTGTTTGAGTACGGGCTTGTTGAGCAGCGGCTCCCCGCCGAAGAAGGTGATGTTGACCGAGTCCGCGCTGCCCGCCCGCTTGAAGACGAAGTCAATGGCCTGCCGGCCTATGTCCCAGGACATCAGTCCGTGGTTGAGCGCGTCGTTCGCGTTGACGTAGCAGTAGCGGCAGCGCAGGTTGCACGCTTCGGCCAGGTATAGCTCGATTTTGTTGGTCCCCATGCGCGTGAGCTGCTGGATGTAGGCCTCGTTCTCGGCGTCGTCGTAGGTGCGCACGGGGGTGCGGAAGAGGCCGCGCTGTTCCAGCCAATGCAACTCACCCAGTACGGTCCGGGCCGTCGTTTCATCGTAGTCGCGCGCCAGAGTCGCGGCGATGGTTTCGGTCGCCATCCCACTGCGCCGCAGCGCAAGCGCGTCGTAAGCCGGGGCATCCAACTTCAGCACCGCGCTCGTCTCGATGTCGAAGACGTACGGGTTACCCCGATAAGCAAAAAGGTGGTACGGTGTCAGTGGGAGTGGCTTCATGGCCAGAATGCCGGCTTACCACTCAAACGCTTCAGCTTCAAAGTCCACAACCGACAGCGGGCTGCCCGCCTGGATTTCCAGGGCGCCCTCGTCGACAATCTCAGGGGATACATAATCATCTTGCAACAACGTCATAGCCTACCCTCCCTTCATCAAAACTTGACCCACATCAAAGGTAACCCAGGGAGACATGCGATCGTTCAAGAGGAAGTGGTGACACGCAGGAGATGCAGCGCGCCTTCGTATCTTCATTATAGGAGCAATCCCCTTGCCGGTCAAGCCCTGCTGGTTGCTCGCTGCTGAATTCGCTGATTCGCTCACTCGCTCATTCGCCATTTTTCACAGAGCGTGCTATACTGCAAATCAACTACAACAAAATAAGAAAGCTGATAGCTGAACGCTGATCGCTGAGAGCCAATATGACCAAAAAAGAGGAACCCAGTCCTGCCATCAAGCGCATCTCGTGGATCATCTGGAGCGGATTGGCCGTGCTGATGATCGTGCTAATCTCTGCCTTCGCGCGCGCGTGGACGACGAACCAAGCGTTGCAGGCCGAAATCGCCACGCTCGCGCCGATGCTCACCGCTGCCTATGAAGAACAGGCCACGTTGCAAGCCAGGCTCGACTACGTGCAGAGCGACGCCTACATCGCCGAGTGGTCGCAAGTCCACGCCGGCATGACACTGCCCGAAGAGACACTGGTCGTCCCAATTGTGCCCACACCCACACCGACGCCCATTCCTACGCCGACGCTGGTTCCCACGCCCACGCCCACCCCACTGCCCTTCTGGCAAAAGTGGTGGCGCGCGCTGAAAGGTGAATAGTGCCTGATCCTCTTACCCTTGCTACCCAAGTCGCCCGCGAGGCCGGCGACGTCGTCCGTCAGGGCTTCGGGCACGTGCAGCGCCTCGACTTCAAAGGGGCCGTCAACCCCGTCACCGAGACCGACACCGCCGCCGAGGCGCTCATCCTCGCCCGGCTGCGCGCCGTCTTCCCCGATCACGCCATCCTGGGTGAGGAGACAGGCGGCAGCCCGTGGGACGTCCCCGGCCCCATCTGGCTTGTCGATCCACTGGACGGAACCAATAACTTCGCGCACGGCTTCCCGCATTTTTGTGTTTCCATCGGGCTGATGATTGCAGGGGAACTCCAGGTCGGCGTGGTCTACGATCCGCTGCGGGACGAGCTGTTCGCCGCGCAGCGTGGAGCAGGCGCGACGCTCAACGGCGCTCCCATCCACGTGACATCCGTGGCGCGGCTGGCGGACGCCTTCCTGGCAACCGGCTTTGGCTACAATCGCCGTGTCGCCGCCGACAACAACACGCGCCGGCTGGATGATTTCCTGCGCCGCTCGCAGGGCGTGCGCCGGGCCGGTTCGGCGGCGCTGGATATGGCCTACGTCGCCTGCGGGCGCTTCGACGGCTACTGGGAATCGGGCCTTAGCCCGTGGGACCTGGCGGCGGGCGTGCTGCTGGTGCAAGAAGCCGAGGGGCGTTGCTCCGACTACACCGGCGGGACGGCGCAGTTACACTCCGGGCGCGAAGTCCTCGCCAGCAATGGCCTAATCCACGCCGAGATGCTGCGCGTACTGCGGGAAGGTCCCGCCGCGCCGCACCCCGATTTTCCTTGCCTCGGCTCTAAAGAGGCCGGGCCAAAAGGACAAAGCCCTGCGGGCTAAAATCTAGCCCGCAGGGCTTTGTCCTTTCGGCGCGTGGGCTTCAGCCACGCGCTTTAGTCACGCGCCCCGCAATCTTCCGGTCCGCCACCGACATCGGCAGCGCCGCGATCTCCTCAGCCGTAGCCCAGCGGAAGTCGTCGCAGTCAATGCACTGCGGTGGGGGACTATTTTCAGCCAGACGGCAAGCGAACGCATACAGCGTAATGCGGAAGTGCGTGTAGGCGTGTTCCACCACGATCAGCTCCTCCTCCACCGTTACCTCGATGCCCAATTCCTCACGCATTTCGCGGCGCAACGCTTCAGGCAGCGTTTCGCCCTCCTCGCACTTGCCGCCGGGGAACTCCCACAGCCCGCCGAGCATGTCATCCAGGCGGCGGCGCGCCACCAACACGCGACCGTCATCGCGGACGGTGACGGCAGTGGCAATGTCGTGGTGCGGAACCGGCCTGCGAGGCTTGGGCGCGGGGAACGCCTCCGGCTGTCCCAACGCCCGCGCCTGGCACAGATCACACCAGGGACACAGCAAACACTGCGGTGATTTGGGGCGGCAGAGCGTCGCCCCCACTTCCATCAATGCTTCGGTAAATGCGCCAGGTTCGTTGGCGGACATCCACTCGCGCACCGCAGCTTCGAGACCGGCGGCGTTCGGTTCAGCCCACGCCAACACCCGCGCCATTACCCGTCGCACGTTACCATCCACCGCCGGGGCCGAAACGCCAAAGGCGATACTGGCAATCGCGCCCGCCGTGTACGCGCCGATGCCGGGCAACCGGCGCAAGGCGTCCACATCGGCGGGCAATTCGCCATTGTGCTCCGCAACGATGACCTGCGCGGCGCGGTGCAGCGCGCGCGCCCGGCTGTAATAGCCGAGTCCCTCCCACTGCTTGAGCACATCCTCGAGTGGGGCCTCCGCCAGCGCCGCAACCGTGGGGAAACGAGCGATGAAACGCGTGTAGTAGTCCTGTACCTTCGTCACCTGCGTCTGCTGGAGCATCACCTCGGCGACCCACACCCGGTACGGCGTGCGGTCGCGCCGCCACGGCAAATCGCGGGCGTGCCGCGCGAACCACGCGAGCAAGTGCCCTTGCGCGCCGCTGTGGTTTGCACGCAGATATGTTAGAGTTGTTTCGTCAAGGGGCATATAACGTCTAGAGTTTCACGTATCGATCGAGATCGAGATTGCCACTATTGAACTCGACGAGTTTGACCCAATCAATCGCCCCACTTGTGTCACAAAAACGCTCGATAAACTGTTTTGTAAAACGGTTGATCACTTTGCTTTTTTCACCTTGGAAAGATTCGTTGTGTTCTTTCGCTCTATATCCAATTGGTTCGATGATTTCAGTATACAGTTGCGGGTTGGCGCTGATGAGATACCAGAAATTTTGCCCCACAACTTTCATGTAGCCACGCAAATACCTTGTCTTGGTTTTACCATAACATATTCCCAGAACAGATTGAACATTGGCCCCACGCTTCGATTGTTTCACTCTGGCGACCGCGTTCTTGAGATCTTGTTCTAGCTTGGCCTGCTGCGAACTGTTTCCCCAACTCGGCCCCGATTTCACAGACACGATATAGTGTATGCTGTCGTTGATGAACTCCAAATCTACCCCAGGTGCGGAAGATTTGTGTCCGCCGCAGGTCATCTCTGCAATGTAAATGGCTAATCCCTCGAGAAAATCCCCGAATAACTTTTCTTCAGATGAAGATAGAAAGGCCTCCAACAAACCAGACACTAGTTCACCCGCGGTCATAATGTGTTTAGCCTTGAATAAATACGGGTTCTTGGTTAGTAGCCTTTCAAGTGTCAATCCTTCCAGAGATTTGATACGTTGTTGGTGAAAATCAACCACATTTTCATTGACGTAATTACATACTTTGTCCAGATCAAGTGGATTCATCATGCCCCCAGCCATCAAAATGCTATGCCGTGTTCGCGCTCACCTGGTACTCTTCACGTTCTTCAGCTATGTATGGAAGACCTAATTGAATTTCTGCTAATCTTGCCCGTGAAATTTCAATGTACTCCGGGTTGAGATCGATACCAATGTAATCGCGCGCCAATTGTAGAGCGGCGACAGCAGTTGTGCCTGAACCTATAAAAGGGTCCATAACCACATCTCCGGGTTGAGTGAACAAGTTGATGAACCATTTTGGCAATTCCACCGGAAATGCGGCGCTATGATTTCTGTTGTAACATTCAGTTGCCATGTGAATCACATTGTTGGGATATACCATGTCACGCCCTAACCAGTTGGAAATATTTTTACCAAAACCACTCCCAACTTTGGATTCATCGCGCATTCGATCCGTTTCACTCAGTTTCGCTAACCTTTCCTTTGCCCAATCGCCAACCGGGACCATCACTGCTTCTTGATACATGTTGAATTTCTTGGTTTTATTGAATTGAATTAGCCTTTCCCAATTATCTCGAAAGCGATTAGGCCATTTGCCTGGGTACGAGTTTTTCTTGTGCCACATAAATTCTTCGGTCCATAACCAGCCCTGTTTTCGCATCGCCAATATCAATTCAATGACGTAAGTATGCCTTTCCCCATCAACGACGCGCTCTTTGATATTGAGTATAAACGTTCCAGTAGGTTTGAGAACGCGCAAAAACTGTTCTGCTCTTGGCAAAAACCACGCAACATATCTGTTAGGGCTAATACCACCGTATGTTTGCTTGCGCTGATCGGCGTATGGCGGCGATGTAAAAATTAGGTCAACCGAATTGTCCGGTAACTCCTTAAGTACCTCGCCACAATCACCGAGCAGAATTTCATTCACGTAATTCATACTTGCTGGCCTCAATGTTAGAACATTTATTCAATATAAAAAGTATACCCGGCGCTTGAAGGAAAGTCAAGGCATTTCGCCATTGTCTGGAAATCGCACCTAGCGATTGGGCATCCTGCCTCTTGCATCCTGCATCATGCCTCCTCCTCCAGCTCCTTCTCCAACCGCTCGAAATGCTCGCGGATTTGCGTCGCCAGCACTTTGGAGACGCCCGGCACGGCCATAAGGTCTTCGACGCTGGCTTTCTGAATCCCGTCCAACGAGCCGAAATGCTTGAGCAGCTCGCGCCGCTTCACCGGGCCGATACCGGGGATTTCGTCGATCTGCGAGGCCAGGCCGCGCTTGGTGCGGCGCTGCCGGTGATAGGTGATGGCGAAGCGGTGCGCTTCGTCGCGGATGCGGCGCAGCAGCAGAATGGCGGGTGCAGCGGGATCGAAGCGAATCGAGGTGGAGCGTCCCGGCTTGAAGATTTCCTCTTCGCGTTTGGCCAGGCCCACTACGGGCACTTGCTCCTGCAAATCGAACGCTTGCAGCACCTCCACCGCCATCCCCAACTGGCCTTTGCCACCGTCCACCACCACCAGATCGGGCAGCTTGGCCCACGCCTGGCTGCCGCGCGTGCCCTTCAGCTCGCCGCTCTCCATGCGCCGCCAGCGGTCGAAGCGGCGCGTGAGCACCTCGCGCATGCTGGCGAAGTCGTCCTGCCCTTCGACGGTTTTGATCTTGAAGCGGCGGTAGTCGCTTTTCTTGGCGACGCCGTGTTCGAACACCACCATGCTGCCGACGACTTCAATGCCTTGCGTGGTGGAGATATCGTAGCACTCCACGCGCACGGGCGGTACGGGCAGACCGAGCGCGGTTTGCAGGTCGGTCAGCGCCTGCTCGCTGCGATGTTTGTCCAGCTCCCACTGCGCCTTGAGGTTGCGCAGCGTCTCCGTGGCATTCTCCGTCGCCAGGTTGAGCAGATCGCGCTCCGGGCCGGCCTCGTGGGGGACGGTGAGGTAGACGACGTCCCCGCGTTTGGTGCGCAGCCACGATTCGAGCACGGCGGCCTCGGCGACCTGGGCAGGCAAGAGGATCTCCGGCGGCACCATCGCCGCTTCGGTGTAGAACTGTTGAAGGAACGCCGCCACAATCGACTGCTCGTCCTCTTCGTTGCCGCCTTCCATCATAAAGAACTCGCGGCCCAACAGCTTGCCGTTGCGCACGAAGAACACTTCCACACACACGTTGCCGTTGTCCCGCGCCAGAGCGATGACGTCCTGGTTGGTCGCGGCGGTGGTGATGACGCGCTGGCGCTCCATCACCTGCTGTAGCGCCTGATAGCGGTCGCGCAGTTGCGCCGCGCGCTCGAACTGCAGCGATGTGGCCGCTTCGTGCACCTGGCGCTTGAGGTCTTCCATCACCGCTTCGGTCTCGCCGCCCATGAACTGCACCAACTGCTCGATAGTCGCCATGTACTGCGCGCGATCCACTGCGCCGATACATGGGCCGGAACAGAGCTTCAGGTCGTGATAGAGGCACGCGCGCCGGTCCTGCCCGGTGATCTCGCGGTCGCACGTGCGGTAGGGGAACAGGCGGCGCAGCAGGTCGAGCGTCTCGCGCAGCGCGCTGGTGGAGGTGTACGGGCCGAAATAACGCCCTTCGTCGCGCCGCATCCGGCGGGTGATGAGGACTTTGGGAAAGTCGTCATTTGTGACTTTGAGATACGGGTAACGCTTGTCGTCCTTGAGGCGGACGTTGAAGCGCGGGCGGTATTTCTTGATGAGGTTGGCTTCCAGGATCAGCGCCTCGACTTCCGACTCGGTGATGATCCATTCCAGGTCGGCAATCTCGGCCACGAGACGGCGCGTTTTGGCGTTCTCCTGGGCCGAGGCATGGAAATACGAGCGCACGCGATTGGCGAGGTTGATCGCCTTGCCCACGTAAATCACCTGATCCCGGACGTTGTGCATGATGTACACGCCGGGCGTGGCGGGCAATGTAGCGAGTTTCTGCTGAATTTTCTCTGAGCGGTCCACGCCCATATTATACAGCAAACTCCCCAGGCCGGATCAAGCCTGGGGAGTTGCTGTGCGCATAGTTAGAGCAGCGTGAGCAGGTTATTCCCTAGCTCCCATATAATCTCTTCCAGCACCGGCCGGAACACGAATATGACCCCGATACAGCAGCAACACAGCAACGCCAACACTCCCACCACAATCAGCACGATGATCAACGTCTGGTTGCTTTTCTTGGGTTCGGTCAGTTCGGCGGGACTGACATCCACCGCGCGCGGCGCGGGCGCAATTGGCGGTGGTGCAGCAGTGACCGGCGGCGGTCCAAAGGTGATGGGCTGGTGCGCCGGTATCTCCGGCTCCAGTTCGGGCGACAGCGCGCCCATAACTTCCGTTTCGGGATGCGCTTCCGGTAGAGGCGGTGGAGCGATCACTTCCATCTCGGGAACCGCCTCCTCGATCACAACCTCTGGCAATGGCGGTGGCGCAAAGGGTTCCTCGGCAGCGGCTACCTCGACCTCCTCCGGCAGCGGCGGCGCTCCGAGTTCGTCAAATGGCGACGGGAACTCGGCTTCAGGTTCGATTTGTTCGGATTTCTCAAAATCATCAGTCATGGAATTTCCCCTTTCATTTAATCAATAAAGACAGCAGCCCCAATTCTTCCATAATCAGGTCGCCATAAGTCCAGAGCGCCCAGACAGCCGCTCCGGCGCAGCAGCACAGCAGCAGCAGCGCGACACCTACAATGATATAGATTGCGGTATTGTTCTTCTTTGCCGGCGGTTGCGCCGGTGGACTCGCGTAATAGGGTGACGAATCCTGTTCATAAAAAGGGTCCTGGGTCATCATAACCTCCTTAACAAAATGGCAAATTGCGAATGAAACAGTGAATGATGTGTTGGATAACTACGACGCGTTTTCGTTCTCGCTGGTACAGAATCTTGTCAGCGCTGCACGGGACGGGCTGTGCGTCCCGAAGCCGCTATCCGGGCTTCGGCACGTTGTCGCCGCCAGCGCACGACCAGGTAGATCAACACCACCAACAAGAAAAACCAGGCCAGGATCAGGTAGGGGAAGATAATGGCGGCCAAGGAAACGAGTGTCGCCACCACCTCCTCAATGGTACTCACAATCGGATTGCCCACTCCGCCCGTTGTTGCGGTGACCACGGGACGTCCGCCCGATTTTGCCACGTGTACCCCGCCGGCTAACACCACGCCCAAGGCAAAGGCCAGCACCGGGTTCAGGTTAATTGTGTTTTGAGTCGTGGCCGCAAACACAATGGCGCCCGCCGTAGGACGCACGAGCGTTTGGATGGCGTCGTTCACAGTGTCGATGGCAGGAATTTTGTCGGCCAGAACATCCACAACTAGCAGCACCCCCAACAATCCGATAATCCACCAACTTGTCAGAGCCGACCACGGTTCGCCCAACTCCACCAGCCCGGTGAAGCGGGCCAACAGCGCCAACACCAGCATCGGGATGTACGCATTCAGCCCGGCCGATGTAGACAGCCCAAAAGCCGAAGCAAGGTTCAGTAATCCTTCAATCATAGCACTCCTTAAATCCTAAATTCATTATATGGATGTTACGCAAAATAAGCAAATAGGTTGCGTGCGGCACGGCTATGAAGCATGAGGAGTAGTGATGCAAGCATTGATCGCTTGCATGACTTCATCAAGATCGAAAGGTTTGACGATGCACTGGGTTGCGCCCAAAGCCAGCGCACGTTCTTCATTCTTCACGTTGGCCCAGGCAGAAATGGCGATGATCGGTATGGCCGCCGTCAACGACGCCGCTTTGAGCGCCGCGATGGTCTCGAATCCGTCCATCTCCGGCATACGCAAATCCATCAAAATCACATCTGGTTGCCAACTCTCTGCACACGCCAGACCCTCAATCCCGTTGTTGGCAAACCGGATTTGGCAATCCTGCAATTCCAGTTCCAGCAGGCGCTGCATCAACTCGCGCTGCGTCGCATTATCTTCCACATGAAGAACCTTGACCATGACACCCTACCCTTACCTACCATCAACCAGTCCATTATCTATCCTAAGTATAATCGCGGTTGCCGAAATTCCAAGTGCATTTTCATCATTCCTTGGTGGACGCATTGCCCACTTCGCGACGGCGTTCCTGGGCCTCGATCGGGCACAATGGAGCGACTTGCACACGTTGGGCAGTCTGGTGATGATCGGCGGAATCTTTATGCATTTGATGCTGTACTGGAGGTGATAGACTCATCGGGCGGTTTGCCATACAGCCTCAGACAGAATGTCATGGTCTTGGAAGCGGTAGCTAACGCCTCAAACCGCACAAGGTTGCGTGCAGCTATCTCCCCGATACCGAGGCGATGGCTCTTTTCGTCCAAACTGGACAAAAAGCAAATATAAGGTATACTTTGCGTTCGTAATCAAAGATATAGATAGTAAGAAGTCTCGGAGGAATAAGCGTGGCAAATACTCAATCAGCCAAAAAACAGGTTCGCAGTTCTTATCGCAAGTGGTTGCGCAATCGTTACGTCAAAGGGAAGATGCGCGGGGCGTTGCAAATGGTGAACAAGGCCATTACCGCGGGTGATGCTCAAGAAGCTCTGTCTTTGATGCCCAGCGTCGCCAGCCAACTGGATAAGGCAGCCAAGAAAAACGTAATTCACCCCAAAAAGGCTGCGCGCCTCAAGTCGCGGTTGATGCACAAAATCAACGCTTTGGAGGCGTAGTCGTTACGTCTCTTGAAGACAGCCCTTTTCAGGGCGTTTGATCGTTCAGCGTAAACATTTGTTGTGATTTCATCGAAGCAGCGGGGAGTTTTCCCCGCTGCTTTTCTGCGTGCTATCCGGTTTGGAAGACCCATACACGCTGATTTGCTGACTTGATCCGCGAAACCCCGCGTCCTATCTACGTTTTATCGCGCCCCAACTCCGCCGAGCGCACGTAAGCGGCCCAGATCGCACGTGAGAGCACGGTGCGGAAACCACCCTTCTCCAAATGATAGAGCGCCTCAGCCGTCGTACCGCCCGGCGACGTAACCTGGTTGCGCAGCGTCGCTAGATGCATATCCGATTGTTGCGCGAAGTTCGCCGCGCCGATCACCGTCTGGAAGACAAGTTTCTGGGCGATGTGACGCGAGAAGCCCAAATGTACCCCCGCATCGACCAGCGCCTCCATGAACAGGTAGACGTAAGCCGGCCCGGTGCCGGAAAGCGCCGTCGCCATGTCGAGATAGTGCTCGTCATCAACGTAGATTTGCTCCCCCAACGCACCAAGAATAGTCAACGCGTGCTTGCGCTGGTCATCGGTCACGGCGGCGGTGGCCGTCCACACGGTAATACCCTGGCCGATTTGCGCGGGCGTGTTCGGCATGGCGCGGATGATGCTTTCCATCCCGCTTCCCTGGCGCAGCGTCTTGATCGGGACACCCGCAGCAATGGAGAAGACCAGCGCCTCCGGCTTGATGTGACCGCGAATCTCGTCGAGCACGGCCCCCATCACCTGCGGCTTGATCGACAGGAACACGATATCGGCGGACTCCACAGCCTGCAGGTTGTCCCCCACTGTGCGGATCTGATAGCGTGCTTCGAGCAGCTCCAACCGTTCGCGCCACGGATCCGTTCCGATGATGTTTTGCGGCTCGATCAAAGACTGACGCAGCAGCCCCTTGATCAGGGCCTCACCCATCGTACCGGAGCCAATGACTGTAATTGTAGGCAGCATAGTCAAACCTCCTTGAGGATTAAAAGTTTCCGTCATTATTTTACTGCGGACGCAGCAAAAAGATCATCTCCAGGAATTGACGCCGATTGGCCGCCGGATTGGGATCATCGACTGTCATCGGGCGCGGGCGACCGTATTCCTCAAGCCATGTGGGAAGCAGTTCAATGCTCAACAGACGGTTATCGTAGAAGACCAGCCGATTCACGAACCCCTGCCGCCCCTCGTTCCACATCTGATCGAAGAAGAAATTGCCCAGACCGTAGTGGATAAAGATGTCGCCGTGGAATTCCATCGTCTGCGGCTGGTGGGCCTGGCTGCCCTGCACATAGACCGGGCCAAGATCGGCAAAGGTGCGGAAATCGGCAATCTGCCCGGCAAACGGCACGTAGCTCTCCGTCTCATACTCCTGCACGGTGAAGATGACGTTGTATCCCTGGCTGCGCAGGTCGGCGATGGTCGTCTCAAGGTAGGCCAGATCGACCGGATCGAGCGCCTTGCGATCGGTTTGACGACACGAGAACACGCCGGGCAGTTCGTCGGTCGCCCAGTCGTAAGGGTTGTCAACGCTGTTGCAACCGATGAAGGCGATCTTGTTCGGACCATGTTCGAACAAGGCTGGTTGGCGCGCGTCGGTGTAATTTTCGCCGCCGCCGAACCACTGCCAGCCACGTTCCCTATACATCTCCAGTGTGTGACTCAACGGTATGATCCCCTTATCCACCAGATGATTCCCGGTCAACTCGATGACGCTGGTATTGATGGCTTCCAGCAGGCCGATGTAGTCGTCGTGCGAGCAGAACGACATCGTGCCACTGCCCTCCGTCACACAATCGGACTTGAAAGAGACCTCATTGCTGATGTGGACGATATCCGCAGCCGTAAACCAGGGTAGCACATCCTGCGCCGGATAGGTGACGCCCATGCGGTCCATCAATTGGCCCGTCCCACGTGCCATCGCCGTGACGCCCGTCATTAGCACAATGGTCAGGTGCTCCGCGTGCCGGTTGTTGAACGTTTCAGGTGTACGTGGAAGTAGCGACAGTGTCTCGGGGCGGGCCGCACTGCCCCAATAGAAGGGCAGAGTCAGCGGATAGGCTGTCACATCCGCACCCTTCTCCAACAATGAAAGACCATCCACGCGCAGCACCTTCCAGCGAGGTTCGAGCGCATCGAAAGGGACGATGGCCCATGCGTTCGTCTGCTCTGCCGTGGTGAGCAACTCCGAAGCGGAGACAACGGAGAGCGCCCCCTCGGCAGTGGCTCCCCACAGCGTACTGATGGCATCACGGGTGTCGTCGGTGACGAGTAAAGGCCGCTCCGTGAAAGGCCCGGTGGGCGTTCCGGCCCACGTCGCGCGCACGTCAGCCAGGGTTACGTCGTCATCAACGGTGAAGAAGGGGGCGACGACGGCATACGTCCACGTCCCCAGCGGGATAGCGTTGGCTGGCGGAACGACATCCACCAGCGTATCCGCGTTTATCACGTCGTCGGTCCAGACGAAATAGACGGATGCTTCGGCGACGGCAGTATGAAGCCGGTCGCAGGCTCCCTCAGGCACACCGAGCGCGCAGCCGGCCGTCACCGGAAAAGCGGGCGTCGGTGTGGGAGACGGCGGGACAGGTGTGGGCGTCAATGTGGGGGTGGGTGGAATGGGCGTGCGCGTAGGTGTGGGCGTCGGTCCGATGGTGGGCATGGCGCAGCCGGTGAACAGGAACAGTCCCAACAGCGCAATGCAGCTTATGCGACAAATCAAGTCTTGGATGCGAACCATAAACACTCCCCTTTGTAGTCTGAGGTCCATTTTCTGGGGCATTGTGTCCGGTTGTCGGATTTTGTCAAGGCGATTGACACAACGAAAAAGCAGGTTGGGCAAACCAACCTGCTTGGTGGGCGATACAAGACTCGAACTTGTGACCTCTGCGTGATTCATACAGGAGTCGGGCTGACAACTCCAAGGTTATCAGCCCGACTCTTATCTAACTCAAATTTTGCCCCACTTTACGCCGGAACAGCGCCTCGGCCAGGGCATCCAACAACGCGTCATCCATCGTTTCCCCACCGGACCCGGCCAGCAGATCCACGAGCTTGACCTCACTCAGCGCCGAGTAGTGCGAATCCGTGAGCGTCATCGACTCGTGCGTCAGGTTTTGCGAGACGGCCTTGAACTCGGCCACACTCCGGCATTTCCCCTCGGCCCATACCGTGTGCCCGCGCCGCATCTTGTGCGGACTCATATACGGCACGCCGCGCTGCTCGCACAACCGGCGCAGGCGCGCACCGAGGCCGTTCCGCCGATTGTCACCGGGCACCTGGTCGAGGCTGAATGTGTCCCCATCGGAATCCAACAGCGCCCACCACATTCCCGTACTCCCCACCCCAGCCTCGACCTCGCGGTGCCAATCCCGCACGATCTGGCGCAATCCCTCAAGCTCAGGATGTGGCAGCAGGTACGTGTTCGCCGCTTTGCGGTTTTTGGTCTGGACGCCCCAATCCGGCCACTGGTGGATCATGATCATGGTATGCGTTCCGACGAGCTGATCCAGCACCACTGACCGCACCGGCAGCGTCACGAACGCGCCGGCCCGCATCCCGGAGAGAAAGAGCATCGCCGCCATCGCCCGCTCGCGCCGCTCGATCAGCTTCTGCGGCGCGAAATCAACGAGCTGCTGCACCTGTTCCAACGTGAAGAACTCGCGCTCGACCACCCGGCCCGGCCCGCGCTTCGACCGCAGCCCGGCGACGTAATCCCCGCGCAGCTCCGCATACCGCTCCGGGTACTGGCCTCTGGCCCAGGCGAAGAAAGCCCGGCAAATCGACAGTAGCTTATCGACGTATCCCGCTGAAACATCCCGCTCCGCCAGATAGGCCGGGAACACCGGGCGCAGCTCGGCGGCCCGACCCAACGGGCAATCGGTCGCCCAGGCCAGTAGGTGATCCAGCGCCACCCGCGCCAGACTCACCGACCGCTCGTCATTCTGCCGCACCTCGCGACAGAATGCGAGATAGGCCCGCACATCCTGGTAATTGCGCCGGTGCACCAGCGCAGTCGCCCGACGCTTCATTGCTCCCCCCGGGTCGCTATCCTGAAGCGGTGGACCTGATTCCCGCACCGTGGACATACCCCACTCACCCGTTCCACCCCGGCGCGCGCCGGCGTGACGGTCGTCTCATCCAGCGGAACCGCTTTCCGGCAAGAGAGGCAAAACGCCTCATCCAGGCGCAGCGGGCACTTGCGCGACTTGACCAGCGCCTGATACCACGCGGCGAACTCGTCGCCCGTGATCCAGGTGCGGCGCTCCGTGACACGCTGTGGGCACCCGGCCTTGACGGCCCGTTGGATCTGCTGAACACTGCACTCGATCTCATACGCCAGCTCTCGTGGCGTATACTCCATGTGCAGCAGGCGCGCGAGGCGCAAAGTCTGAGGTTGTGTGAGTTTAATGATTGTTGACATAGACTATCCTCCGGTTGAAATAAAATGTGAAACCGGCTCCATTCTAGCAGGATAGTCCTCGCCCGGGGACATCCGGGCCGGGGCGTACGCCCCGGCCCTTCACCCCGATTATACAGCAATTTTCGCATCGTCATAGTTTCCGCTTGATCGCGCGTGACAACGGCCTTGAACCCCAGTCCCGCACCCGTTCATACATCCATCGTTCTCCCTGTGACTCGACGGCGATCCGGCAACCTCCTCGAAAGCTGGGCCGGGCTTTTCTCCTTTACCCGGCCCAGCACTGAGGATATAAACAGCATACCACGGAGATGAACATATGAGCCGCTCAACGGCGACGCGCCATGCCGGTTCGCGCTCAATCCGCTGACCAGCAGATGGGGAGAGGGCCGGAGCGCCCCTCAGTTCGGCATCTTGTGCAGCCCCACGCTGCTGATGCTACCGCGCTGCGAGATGTTCACCCGGCAGCAATTCCCCAACGTTTTCCAGCAGCCTGAGTTCAGCATAGGGCGGGCAGCGCTGGCCCGGCGCAATTTCCTGGAATGGATGAAAGCTATCCATAAGATCAACGGGTCAGCTTTTAGTCATCGCACGCGCGCATTTTTGTGGCGCGGTCCGTTCGCGGCGCTTTATCCGCATAGTGACGAGAAGTATAGCTGGGACGATATTCAAGCTTACTTGTACAAGCACTGGGACGAGATCGGCGACGGCGGGATGGCGACGTTGCTCAACGCGCTGCTGCACGAGACGCAGGCCGGGGCGAGTTATAACGGCGCGATCACGCTGCTCAATCTGGACTATGGCACCGCCGAGCCGTGGATGCCGATAGTCTTCTCTGAGCGGCAGAAGGAGCAACGAGATTGGCCGGAAGGGTGGCTGAGGCCGTGGCAGGTGAAAACACCGTAGGATTAAACTTTAGATAGGATAAGGAGATACAGACATGCATACTGGAATCGATATCGGCTATAACGCCGTCAAACATATCACATCCACGACGCGCCTCAGTTTCCCCAGCGCCGTTGGGACGCCCGACCGCGCGCGCTTCTCGCTCAATGGCGCGAGCGAACACGCCATCGTGCTGACTCAGCCTACCCACGTCCTCGTGGGGGCCGAGGCCGTCAACCAGTCGCGCTTCCTCAATCGCCGTGAGGATCGTCGTTGGATCGAGAGCGACGAATGGCTGACGCTCTTTCTCGCCGCCATCACCGAAACCAGCACGGCCAACTGCGTGCCCCTGGATGTCGTTACCGGTCTCCCCGTGGCCTTCTACGACGACAAAAACGTCGTCGCGCAACGGCTGCTTGGCGACCACCAGGTGCGCCGCGAAACCCGCAACGCGCAAACCGTGCGCGTCAACAACGTGCGCGTCATCCCGCAACCCTTTGGGACGGTCCTGGCCGAAGTCCTCGGCCCCACCGGGCAAATCGCCGACGCGCAACTGGCCCGCGCCAACGTCGGCGTCATCGACGTGGGCGGCAAGACCTGTAACCTGCTCAGCGTCAACCGGCTGACCGAAGTCGCCCGCGAGACGGCCAGCGTCAACGTTGGCGGCTGGACCCTGGTTCGTGCCGTGCGCGACTGGCTCGCCGGCAGCTATCCCGGGCTGGATGACATGCGCGATCACCAACTGGCCGAAGCGATCCAGGCCCGCGAGCTACGCTACTATGGCGCGCCGCTGAACGACTTCCCCGCGCGCATTGCCGCCATCGCCGCCGATCTGGCCAGGCAAGTCATCGCCGAAGCCTCACACCTCTGGAATGGCGGCGCGATCCTGGACGCGATCCTCATCACCGGGGGCGGCGCCTTGCTCCTCGGCGATGCCATCCGTGCCTACTGGCGTCACGCCCGCGTCGTCGCCGATCCCATCTATGCCAACGCTGTAGGCTACTACCATTTAGCCCGGCGCTTGTGGTAACGGTAGGATAACATCATACTGCGGTAATACCTAGTAGGATACTAATGAAACAAATCAAACGCTCCTTCTCCCTGGACGACGAACTCGACGTCCTCCTGGCCGCCGAAGCAAACGCCAGCGCCGTCGTGCGTGCCGCTCTCCGCGCCTACTATGGCTTGCCGCGCGATGCCACACTCGATACCGTCCTGGATGAGCTACGCGCCTTACGCGCCGAACTGCAACGCGGCCTCGTCACTCTGCCGGCAGACGCCACTGCCGAGGACGCTGACCTCGCCGCTGCGCTCGATAACCTGGGCTTATAAAAACAGTGAGGCCGGGCTATGGTCGCCATCCATAGCCCGGCCCCGGAGAATCAGACAAATCTAGTATAGCGGAGGATCAGACAAATGCAAAACGGAAGTGGAATCCTAACAGTTATTTTAAGTATGATTGTGATTTTGGGGATGGTGGCGTGTTTGGGGAGTACCGAATTTCTGAATAGCTTGACCGGCACATCCGCCGCGCGCCAGGCTGAAGCGCAAGCCCAGCAGATGGCCGCGCAAGCCCGGTACGCCGAAGCCCAGCGGGAACTAGCCGAGGCGCAGGCCCAGGTGAGCGTGGCCGAGGGCGAGCGCGCAGTGTTGGAAGCAGCGGCAGACACCGTAACCACGAATGCGCAGTTGGTACAGTGGTACGCGATACGCGGTGAGGTGCGCGCGCTGGTGATCGGATGGGGCATCGCGGCGCTGCTGGCCGGTAGTGGAGTGATCGCGCTGCTCATCGTTATCATCCAACAGCAGCGGAAAGCGCGGGGCACGAAATGAGCACACAAACGCGGCATAGCTATCTGCCCAACTACTCAACCCCGCGTTGGTTAGTAGCTGCGCCGGTCGCGCTGTTGGTGGTCGGGGGGTTAGTGGCTTTGGTCTTAGGAAACGGGATATGGAAACTCGTGACGGTGGTGGATCCAGAGGCGCACGCGATCCAGATGCAACAAGAAGCGGCGCTGCTGCCGGTGCGGGTGGCGTTTGCGACGTTGTGGCGTGCGGCGCTATTGGTGGGCAGCGTGGGCGTGGGTTACGCGGCCTTGACGTGGCTGCACACGCGCGCATCCAGCATCTACCCTGATAAGGCCGGATTGTTTCCCGTGGTCAAGGTGCGTATGGGTGGAGTGACGACAATCCACGACATCAATCGCAGTACCGTCGCCATCACCAGCTACAGCCTGACGCAGGATGCGGGCAAGGTGATCGTGATGCCATTAGATCAGCCGGGCCAGCAGATCATCACGTTAGGGGCGCTGGCGGTCCAGGCCAATGCTGCCATGAATCATCCCGCCGGCAGTAGCGGAAATGCAACCACGCTCCCGACTTATGAAACAGGCAGTGCAGTGCCAGAATTGCCGGCGCGCGTGCCCTTGCGGGGGCTGCTGGAAAGCGCGCCCTCGCTCAACAATCTGGTGTTAGGAGTGGCCCTAAACGCCCAGGGAGAACGGGAGATCGTCACCGGCGCGATGCGCGACCTGGTACACATCGCAGTGGGGGGATCATCGGGATGGGGAAAATCCGTATTTATGCGCGATCTAGCCTGGCAAGCCGTACACGCCATCGAAGAACCATACCTGGGAATGATCGACCTGGAAGGCGTCACCCTGGCCCCATTTGCGCAGGCCGACCGGCTGCTGTGGCCGGTGGCCGACAATCTCGCCGGGGCGCAGGGCGTTTTGCGCGCGGTGACAGATGAGATCGAGCGCCGTAAAGCACTCTTCGGGAAATATCCAGGTGTAGACAAGCTGGATATGTACAACGAGCGGGCCTCCGAACCCCTCAAGCCGCTGCTGCTCTTCGTCGATGAGGCTACAGCACTGTTGGCCGATAACACGGTGCAGAAGCTGCTGCGCGAGGTCGTGCTGCGCGCGCGCAAGTACGGCGTGTGGGCGATTCTGGCCGGGCAGGACTGGAAGGCCAACAGCCTGGATACGGCGATTCGTAACCAGTTAGCCACGCGGATTCAGTTCCGCGCGATGAGCGCCTCCCAAAGCCGCATCCTACTCGAACAACCAGGAGCGGAGAATCTGGATACACCTGGGCGCGCGCTGGCTATCTTGCCGGGGCGTGAGATGCTGGAACTGCAAGCACCCTACCTCAGCGGCGAGATGCTGGTAGCGGGCAATGGACCACAGAACGCGATGCCCACTATGCTGGTCGATGATGAGAACCTGCCAGATGACGAGCGCATCCGGTTATTGGCCCGGCAGGGAATGAGCAAGCGCGGCATCGAACAACGAGTGTATGGCTACACGGGCGGAGCGGCGAGTGGGCGCGTCAATGCTGTACTGGAAATGGTGTAGTAGTAGTGGGTGCTACTACTACTTTTTACCGGGGAAGCGAGCAGAGAGAGTGCTACTACTACGGAAAGCGAGTCAAAAACGCGCTATGGAAAGCGCGGCTACATCATAGGGAGGCAGTATGGCTGAGGTATTCAAGCAGACTTTCATCTTGTGGTTATTCGTCGCTGGCGGGTCGTGGCGGCGCTGATTCCCGCTCCCAAGCCGGTAGTCAAAGACGCGGCCGGTCTATTGGCCGAGGTCGCGCGCCTCATCATGCGCAAACGGCGACTGCTGGCCCAATTACGGCGCGCCGTGGCCCTGCTTCAAGAACAGGAAATCATCAATGCAGATAACTGAACCGCTCCAACTTTGGAAGGCCGCGCTTGGCGACCTTGAACTGCAAATGACCCGCGCCACCTTCAACACGTGGCTGCGCGACACCCAATGCACCGGCCTGGATACGGATGGGCAGACCCTCATCGTCACCGTCAAAAACGAATATGCCATCGAGTGGCTGGAGAATCGCCTGAGCGTTGTCGTTGATCGCACGCTCCACCGCCTCACAAACAACGGAGCGCGCGTGCGCTACATCACCCGCCCAGCCGCATCACCGCCACCATCTGCCAACCCAGCCGCCCTCCCCACCCCATCGGGTACGGATGGCAGAATCGATGATTGGGTTGCCCCAGAGTTCGACCCCGGCGACACCAAAAAAGTTACCGGCTGGATTCCACTCCCCGAATACGCGACGCTCTTCTGGGCGCCCCTGCTTGGTGCTCCGGCCTGGCGCATCTGGGAAATCGTCCGCCGTCACGACATCCGCCGCGAAAAAACAGAGTTTACCCCCGCGCTGCGCTTCAGCGTCCCGCAGTTGGCGAAGCTCATCCCCTGCAGCCCGCAGGCCATCACCGGGCGTAACGTCCGCTGCGATGAAAACGCGCCCGGTGCGCAGCAGATCGCCGCGCGCGGCGGCCCGCGACGCCTCGGGAACGGCGCGCCGGAGTTGATCTGGGCGCGCCACTATCCCGGCGCCCTCGAAATCCTGGAACGTGAAGGCGTCGCCGCAATCGAGCGTCACGGCGACCGCAAAGCCGCCGCCGTCCTCATCAGCGTGCGCGTCAGCCTCCCACTGCTGCACCCCTCCCAGGTCGATCAGCTCCCCGCCGACCTCCAAGCGGAGCATGATCGCTGGATCGCCGACCACGGCCTCAACCCATCCGACTGGCAATAGATTTATCTATGCAAATGAATTGCATTTGCATAGATAAATCCACAGTAATGAAAAAAGCCCCTCAAAACGAGGGGCTTTTTTTTGCCTCCCTCCGCCCACACCCACCCCGTTATCTATGCAAGGCGCGTTCATTTGCATAGATAACCGAGTGTTTATCTATGCAAGGCGCGTTCATTTGCATAGATAACCGAGTGTTTATCTATGCAAAAGCATAGATAAACGCCTAGATAAGAAAAGAAAATAATAACCAATGAGATCTATTCTTATATAATCTCTTTCTCTCTTTCTCTGTGCGCACAGAGAAAGCCTCTGCTAATCCCCGTACCCGGAAGCAAAAGCGCCCGGCGAATCATCGCCGGGCGCTTTACCGTACAATGCAAAAACTGCCCTTTTTGTCCTGCTATGTCTCTTTACCTCATACCGTCGCCCGGCGCAACCGGCGCTCCTGCGCTGCCAATAGCACCTCTAGCCGATTCGTCGCACCCTGGGGCGTGAGACTCACCCCGCTCGGCGTCGCCTGCGTCTCCGCGATGCGAATATCAACATCGCGGTACGGAAACACATCCCGCAGCGTGAGGACCTGGCCGGCCCGTACCCGCCACGCCGGCCAGAGCGATCCATCCGCAGCCCGGATCACCGCCCCGGCCGCGATCCGCAGCCCGGCCACCGGCCACGCATAATCCGCCAGATACACCGCCGCCAGCCGCGCGGCCTCGGCTTGCGACGTCTGCTGCAACTCCAGCGTCTTTTCGCGCCGGCCCCAGCGCGCAATACTCGCCGCGTCCATTAGCCAATCCGTCATATACCCATCCGGCAGCCGCGCGCGCACCGCGTTGAACACGGCATCGCGCTGGTAGCCAATTTCCACGTCCCCTTCCCCGGCCACCAGCAACCAGGTCGCCGCCTCCGGCCACGCGCCAAAACGCTCCTGCTCGTACATCGTAAAGCGCCAGGCCGCCGCGCCGTCGCCCAACTCGGCCATCTCGCGCAGCGCCGTGCCGTGCCCCACCCCCTGCCAGAACGCGCGGTCCACCGCCAGCCCTGTGTCTGCCACCTGGTCTGCGGCGCTGCCTGCCGCCGTGAGCAATGCGCTGATAATCGTGCTATTTGTGCCCGGATAGAGTGTCCGGACGATCACCTGAGTCAGCCGCGCCTCAGCCGCGCCGCTGCCCGTGCCCGTGGCGCGCAGCGCCCACACGAGGCCATCCGCCTCGGCCACCGTCACCGCGATGTCGGTATCGGCATCCACGCTGCTACTCCACAATACCCCGCCCGCGTCGGTGCGCAGCTCCGCTACCCACGCGCCGCTGGTGAGCGTGACCAGCGCGTGGGCCTCGACGCGCACGATCCCCGCGCCGAGCACCGTCAGATCGTCGGGATAAACGACCGTCCCCTCATCGCCGGTCGTATATGTGCCGGATGGCGCGCCCACGTAGACGCGATTATTATTGTCCGCATTGAAGGCTGAATCCTCAGCCAACGCACTCTCCCAGGCGCTATATCCGGCGTCGGCGAAAACGCGCCACACCTCCGTGTCGTTGAGCCGCATCCCCGGCCCTTCGGCGGTCAGCTCGAGTTGCGTCCCGCGGCGCGTCGCGCCGGCAAAATACCCCTGCCACACCAGCACCCCGGCATAGCGGAACTCCACCAGGTCCTCACTGCCGGCATTGAGCAGATACCACAGATCGCGCTGGGGGGCGCTGATGCTGATGCGCGCCGTTGCAAAGCCCACCCCCACCCGCGTGTCGAAACTCCACGCGCTCACCCGCGCGGTGAGGTCCTCCGCACCGCGTGTCGCCGTGGTGATGAGCATCTGCATCATGGTTCGTAATCCCGCAGAATAATGGGGAAATACATATCGTAGGTGATAGTCGGCCCGCCGCCGCAGCCGATGCCCGCACACGGCGTCGAACTGGGGAACGGCGTCTCGATCCACGGGCGCGGCGTATACGGCGCCGGCGTGAAGGTCGGGCGCGGCGTCGCGGTCGGCGTCGGCGTCGGCGTCGGCGGCGTCCCCGGTTCCAGCCACACGGTTACGGATTGCGTCCCCCCGCCGGTCGTCAGCGTTTCGGTGATCCCGGCCAGCGTGAATACGCGCGTAATCACCGCCCACGACTTCAGCAACTCGTAGCGCGTCGTCGTCACTACCGGCGCGGCTACGATCCACGTCAGCGCCCCCGTCGCGCTGATCACCGTCCCGCCCGTTTCAGTGATGTAGGCCGTCAGGGAGAGCACACTGCTATCCCACACCTCCGTCAGCGTGAAGGGCGTCGTCGTCGTGATGCGGTCGCTAATCGCCAGCGTTGTTGTCTCCGTCACCGCGATGGGCGTGCTCCACCAGTCTGCCACCTGCGCGTCGTTGCGATACACGTTTTTGTACCACGCCTCGACCCACGGCGTCGGCGGTCCAGGCGGCGCCGGCACCGAACTAAACGTCGTCAACAGCGTCGGTGTCCCGCTCAAAATCCCAGCCAGTAGCGCCATCGCGGCCGCCGCCCCTAGCGCCATCGCCGCCCAGCCTACGCGGCTACCGCCTTTCCTGATTTCCTCTGAACTGGAATCGTATGTATAACTCATCTCATCCCCCGTCTGCTGTCTACCGTCTACCGTCTACCGGCATCACGGCAACCAATCATAGTGTGGCCGCGCAAACACCTGCACAATTGCCGTGCGCAGCGCCTCCGCGCCGTTGCCGTCGTTCTCCAATGCGAACGAGAGCATCTGCGCGCTCTCCGCCGGCGTCACCCACAACGGATTCCCGTGCGCTTGCAGGCTGGCATAGCGCACCCCGGCCAGCTCATACGCCAACTCGTTGCGCCAGCCGTCATCCTCCATGCACGCCTCATACTGGCAGTTGTAGCCCTCGTTGAAGAAAATCCGCCGGTACTGATCGTTTTCAACCGGCAGCAGGACCACATAGTCCAGCCAACTCTCCGCGCTGCCACTCAACCATAGCCGCAGATCCGCGCGCGGCTGGTGGACGAAGCCCCCCGGCGGCAGCACGATCTCGCCCAGGTCTGTCCACCCGTTCTGCCCGGTCGCCGTCGTCTCCCCGTTGTCCTGCACCGCGTACTGCTCCCGGGTTAGCGCATAGCCCGCCGCGAACGTCCACGTCGCGCCGTTCAGTTGCCCGTTCGCCAGCACGCGAAAACGGCCCACCAGGTCGGAGACCAGGCTTTGCGCAATCGTCCAGCGGAACTCCGTCGTCCGCCCGCGCGCCATGTTACTATACCCCTCGCCCGGCTCGCTGTAGGGCGTCAGTTCGCTATCCTCGCCCTCCAGCGTCAACTTCTGCGGGCGCGCTCCCCAACCCACGCGCACCGTTTTCAGGCGGCGCGTGCTGTTGTAGTTGTTCTGCACGCGTAGGCGCAGCGGCGTTTCCACCGTGCCGTCCGGCGTCTCCACGATCACCCAGTTATTGTGCGTGGGGTCCATGTCGTCGCAGTTCATCACCTGCGCGTAATCGTAGAAGCCGTCGCTGTCGGGCGTCACCACGCCGCTATACTGCGTCCAATTATTTTTCACCTTGAGCAACGTCTCCGGCCCCGACCAGTACGGCCCGCGCTCCCACGTGAGCCGCAAAAACGGGCCCTTCTGCAACCGCACTGTGCCGTTGATCAACGGCGCCTCATACCACTCCGTAGCTCCGTGTCGCGTACTATCTCGAAAACGCACGACCACGCGCCGGTCGGCGCGTAAACTCTCCTGCCATAGCAGCGCCCGCCGCAGCGCCGTCGCCACCGTGTGACACGCGCCGTGCGGATCCGCCGTCCCCGCGCGCACCAGCGCGCTATCGACCACCGTCTCGCCGCGGTGCGCCACAGCCCGCGTGCCGTCGAAGCGCCCCTGGCGGCGCTCGATTGTCAACGCTGGCTCCGCCACCTCGAACTCGACCACCTTGTCGCCCAAATCGAATCCGGTCGCCGCCTCACCGCCCACCCCCCACTCAAACCGCGCAATCTGCAAATACCAGGTCATACGTACCCCGCCACGCGCTGGCCGATCAGCTCACTGATGCGCCACGCCAGGTCCTCCAGATCGATCCCGTTCGCCACCTGCGCGTTGACCGTCACCGGCGCGCTTACCGTCGTTGGCGCGGCCTGCTCGTCGCGCAGCCCGGCAAATTCCGCGCGCAGGCCGGGTAACTCCACCCGCGCCAGCTTATGCGTCGCCGCCCCAATGCCCAATAGCCCAATCTCCAGCGGCGTGGGACTCCCCGGCGTCATCCAATCGGGCAGCGTCAGTGACCCCAATTTCTCGGCCAAATCCTTGATCCAGCCAATTGCCGTCTGGAAGGCGGCCGAAATCCCATCCACGCCTCCGGTCACGCTCTCCAACCAGCCCGTGAACTTTTCCAGGATCGGCCCAAACGTCCCGCTAATCCAATCCCCCGCGCTCTTCAACGCCGGCAACAACACAGTCTCCCATAACCCCGCCAGCGCCGTCACCGCCACGCCGATCACCGTGGTCAGCAGGTCTCCTAGGGCCTGCATCAGCGGAATCACGTTGGCCTGCACGAAGCTCCACACCGCCATAATTGCCGGCAGCAGCGTGTTGTTCCAGAAGTCGCTGAGCGCCTGGATCGCCAGTGGGAGATTCGTCTGCAACCAGGCCCACAGCTCCTGGATGACCGGCAGGATAGTCGCCCACGCGTTTTCCAGCGCCGTGCGGATGCCCAGGAAATCCCCCTCCCAGGCTGCCCGCAGCGCCGCGACCACGGCCACCAGCAGCACGAATGTCGCAATCACCGGGGCGGCTGCGGCGATCACGCTCATAATCGCCGGAATGACCACGCTCGCAATCGCCCCGCCCAGTACGATCAGCACATCGTTCAGGCTCACATTCTCCGCAATCCACGCCCCCACCGTCGCCGCAATCGGCGCGACCCACGCGCTGAACGCCTGCACGCCGCTCACAATCGCCCCGATCCCGTCGGTGATGGCTGCGGCCGTCTCCGGCGGTAGGAATTGGCCCAGGATGATCTTGAACGCGGTCAACGGCTCGACCCCCACGGAGAGCATCCACTGGAAATCGCCGAACGCGCCCACGACCTTATCAATCGTCGGGATGATCGACCCCTGCAGCAGCGTCAAAAACCCGCCCAACGCGCCGTTCACCAGCGGCAGCGCCACCACCCCCACCTTCTGGAGCATATCCTGCCACGTCGCGCCGAGGATGCGCTGCTGATTCGCCAGCCCATCAGAGGTACGCGCGAAATCGCCCTGCGCCAGGCTCGACTGTTCCAGGATCAGCGCAAAGCGCGCCTGCGTCATCGCCGCCTGGTCCACCTCCTTAGTGGTCTTCGCCAGCCCCATCTCCACGGCCTGGGCGCGCACCGCCGCGTCGGTGAGATTGATACCGAGCGCCCGCAGCGGCTCGGTTTCTCCCACCAGGCCAGAACGGAGCTTCTCTAGCACGTCCGTCGGGTCAAGATTGTTGAAGCTGGCGAGGTCGGCGGAGAGCTGCACCAGGTCCGTGCTCATCTGCGCGCTTGCGCCCTGCCCAATCCCCATCGTCCGAAACAAATTGCCGAACGTCCCCGCCGCCGCCAGCGCGTCCCGTTGCGCGATGCCCATCGAGGCCGCCGTCGTCGCGCTGAACTGCTCGACCACGCCGGCCGAGTCGCCAAAAACCACCTGCACCTTGCTCAGGCTCTCCTCGAAATCCGACGCCGCGTTGATCGCCTGGGGGCCAACTGCGACCAGTCCCGCAACCAGCGCGCCGCCGACGATACCGGCGGCGCCCAGGGCTATTTTTCCGATAGACTGCAACCCCGGCAGCAGCGCTTTTCCCACCACCGCCGCCGCCGATAACCCGGCCTGGGCGACATGTCCTAATGCCCCGCCCAGTTGCCCCAGTCCGGCCAGCGCGCCGCCGGCCGCTTTCCCCAAGCCGGAGACCACCGTACCGATGCCCTGGATCGCCGGCGCGAGCCGTTGCCCCAGCCGCCCCATTAGCGTCGCCGCGCCGAGGCCGAAGTTCGTCAGCGTCTGCCGCGCCGGCGCGAGCGCCGTGCCGATGCGCGCGCCAATCCCGGCGACGGCCGTGCCAATGCCCTCGCGCAGCGCCATACCGGCGCGCCCGGCCACGCGACCAAGTGCGCTCACCAGCGGAATACGATTGGCTAATCCGGCCAGGCTGGCCCCGGCTTGACTGACCAATTGCCCGACGCCGCTAAACGCCTGGCGTAGACCCGCGCCGGCCTGGGCAAAATGCTGCTGCGCGTTCCCGAAGTTGGTTTTTGCCGCGTTGAGAAACTGCCGCGTTTGCTGCTCGGACTTCTCTAAGCCCTTGCTAAACCCGCGCGTCTCCGTCGTCAGACTGACGACCAAACTAGCCAGCGTCGCCATCCGTGAACCTCCCATAGCCCGCCGCCGCCATCATCTGCGCAAATGCGCGCGTTTGCTCTGGCGTCTGTTTTTTTCCCTGGGCGGTAAAACGCGGCATAAACTCCTCCGGTGTGAATGCCTTGCGGCGCTTCTTCGCATCCCGATGCACGTTTGCCTCCGTCGCAGCGATGATGCCCGCGCGTAGATCGGCGCGCTCTTCGCCCCACGGCTCCACGCGATAGTACGCCTCCCACTCGGCCAGTTCCCGCGCGCTGATGTGCGCCAGGCCCCAGGCCACGCTCGGCCAGTGCAGGCTCAACGCCAGGCGGAACACGAAGCGCCGCCCGGCGTTCTCCCTCAGTTTTTTTCCAGTTCCGCTACGTCCGCCGGCGAGAGACCGGAGAGCTGCTGCGCCACCTCAAACAGCCGCTGCAGCACCGTGGCGCTCTTAGCCCCTAGCCGCTCCACGTCGCCCTTCTGGAACAGCCGCTGCCCGTGCTCGTCCACCACGCAGCAGGCGACCACGCGCGCGCGCAACCCCGTCACATCGCCCACACCCTTGCCGTCCTTCGTCAGCACGCTCTGCTCGATGGCGTCGCGCTCCGTGCCCGTCATTCCCCGCATCAGCACCTCGCCGCCCCACTCCGGCACCGCGACGCGCTGCGTCGGCAGATCGGGCGCTTGCAGAATCATATCCCGTGTCAGTAAGCCGCTCATCTCGCCTCCTACACCAGCAGCCCGGTCGGGGCGCCGGTCAATTTGAGGGTTACACTCGCGCCGAGTTTGTCATCCACCGGCGCGCTCGGCTCGAAAGCCGTCACCAATGCCGCAAATGCCCACTCCGTCGAACTCGTGTCCGGCCAGGTTATGGTGAAATTTGTCACGGCGCGCGTCGTCAGCGCGTACAGCAGCGATCCCGCCGCGTCGCCTACCTGCGTAGTCTCCGTGGGCAAGAAATTGAGATCGGCGGTAATTTCCCCGCCATCCAGCAACCCACCCACAAATTCCTTCCACGCATCCGGGCTTTCGTGATGCGTGATCTCAATCGGGTCCAGACTCAAGCCTGGCCCGCTGAGGCTATTCACCTCGGCAATCGCCTGAAAGGCCTCGGGCGTACCGCCGTCCCCGATGCTCAACAGCGTTCCGTATGCCGCCATCCCCTCACTCATGGTCCCCTCCTACGATCTCAAGCCGCCGGAGAGTATGTCACTCGGCGCGCCGGTCAATTTGAGGGTTACACTCGCGCCGAGTTTGTCATCCACCGGCGCGCTCGGCTCGAAAGCCGTCACCAACGCATCAAACGACCAGGCCGTGCTATCCGGCCAGGTCAATGTAAATGCGGCCGCCGCCCGGCTGATCATCGTATACAGCAGCGATCCCGACGCGTTGGCCGTGTGGGTCGTGGCGGTGGGGATAAAATTCACATCCAGGGTGATTTCCCCCGCGTCGAGCAACCCGCCCACGAACTCCTTCCACGCATCCGGGCTTTCGTGATGCGTGATCTCAATCGGGTCCAGACTCAAGCCTGGCCCGCTGAGGCTATTCACCTCGGCGATTGCGCTTCCCTCAATCGCCAGAATCGTTCCGTAAGCCGCTATCCCATCGCTCATACTACCTCCCTATACCAGATAATCACATCGAGCCGCCCCGTCGGGCGGACAAACGTATCCGCCCACTCGTGGCGCTCACTGTCGATGAAGAGCGCCTGCAACTCCGTCGTCCCCACCGTGCCCTTGTACCCCGTCAACGCCGCGCGCACGGCGCGCACCAGCGCGTGCAGCGCGTCATAGGTCTCCGCCTGCGCCGTGAGCTGCATCCGCGCGCGGATCAGGCCAATGTCGCCCTGGTCGTGCGTATACTGCCCGGGCGCGCTGATGAGCTGGTAAGCCAGCGCCGGCGTCACTATATCCTGCGGAATTAACACCGGATAGACCCGGTTGCCGCACCGCGCGTACACCGCCGGCGCGCTCGTGAGCAGCGTCCACAAATCCGCTTCCAGGCTCATTCGCACAACTCCAAAATCACCGCGTTGAGCACCGCGCCCACCGTGCGCACTGCCCGGCTATCCTCGCCCTGCGCCGTCGCATCCCACGCCGGCCGCAAAAACGGCTGCGCGCTCATCCCCGGATGACTCGCCCCGGCGACCAGCCGCAGCTCGCCCTCGATCTCCAACCGGAGCGGCCCCGGGATTCCGTGCGGCCCGGCGCCAAACTCAATGAATTTCCAATACCACTTATCATCGGGCGGCCCCACGTGGACCGTCGTATAGTTCGCGCCGGCCTTCTCCACCTCCGCCGCGATGCGCGGCGTGGGGGCCAACGGCGCGGCCGCATCCGCGATCTGCTCCGCCCCGGCCAGCGTCGCCCGCGTCAGCGCCTTGCCGACATCCGCGTCGAGCGCCTTCAGCTTGCGCAGCAGCGCCTCACCGCCTTTGATCTGCACACTACCCACCGGGGAGCACCTCCGTACACAACAACTGCACCTCGCGGCGGCGTTCATCCACGCGTACCACACTGCGCACGTTGTACAAACGCTCTGCATGCACCGCGCGCATTTCCGGGCGATAGTCCAGCGTCCCCGGCCAGCGCAGCACAATGCGCGTCGTCAACTCGGCCCCGGCCATCGCCTGCTCGTTGAACTCCCGCCCGCGCAGCGGCTCCACCGCCGCCCACGCCGTCAGATAGTCCGTCCAGGTGATCACCTCCTCGCCAAATGTGTTCTGCGTGACCACTTTATCCTGGATTGTCACCCGCTGCCGCAACCGTCCCGCGCGCATCAGTAGTCCTCCATTGTCACTCTGCGGTTCCCCGCTGTCATTCCGAGGTCCTCCGAGGAATCTCTACCACCCAAAAACCCGATAGGTCTGCAGCAGATACTCAAACGCCAGCGGCGTCGTCGCCAGCACCCGCGTATCCGTCACCGCCTCGCGGTTCTCGTACAGATGCCCTACCAGGAGCAGCAGCGCCTGGCGGATCGCCGTGGGGACATCCGCGCCGGCGTCGCCATACCCGGCCGTGAACGCGATCTGCACGCCGTTCACGGCGGCCAGGGTATCGCTCGGCCAGGCCGACGCGCTGGGCAGCGCGATCCGCCCCGGCGTCCCCGCCGTATCGACTTCGTAGTCCGCCGCGCTGAAGGTGTGCGTCACCCCCGTGCTATCGGTATACGTGATGCCGTCCACCGCCTGCAACGGCGGCAGCGGCAGCGCCACCGTAGGCGTCGCCGGAAACGCGTCGCGCAGCAGCTCCCAACTCTGGCTGATGAGCGCGCGGCGCGTCACCTGCTCGACCAGTTCCCGCGCAACCACAATCAACGCGCTGATCAACTCATCATCGTCATCCACGTCCACGCGCAGATGCAGCCGCGCTTCCGCCAACGTCACTGGCTCCACGTCGGGACCGCTCACCAGGCGCAGATTCATCTAGCCCACCAACACGTAGAACGTGCCCGTCTTCGTGTCGCCGCCGTTGGCGATCACGAATTTCACCCGGTCATTGCCTATGTAAACCGGCTCATAGGTGTCCGCGATGTCCGCGCCCGCCGTATCCTGCACCAGTCGGCGCGGGTAAACCGTCTCTGATGCATCGACGTTGGTATCCACCCACACATTTTCCCCGCCGGCCTCGGTCGTGATCGTAAAATCCACCCCGGCGGCGAAGTCGGTTTTTTGATACACAATACCCAAGATCTTCCCGGTGATGCGCCCGCTGTACACCGTCGCCGCGCCGCCGGAACTGGTGGTTGCATTTACCGTAACGCGTTTTACGAACATAGCGCGCTCCTATTTCCCCGCCAACCAGTACAGCGTGGGAACCGTCACCCCATCCTGCACGCCGATGGTGATACTGACCGCATTAGACGCCAGGATATAGACCGTCGCCGTATACCCGCCGGTCGCGCCGGGCGTCAACAGCGCCACGGTGGGCGTGATTCCCAATCCGTGCGCGATGGTCGTGCCGCTCACCACGCTGGTCGCGCTGCCAAAGCGCACCGGGCCGGAAAACGCCACACTCTCCAGGGTGAGCGTCCCCGTCACCCCCACGTTGCCGTTCAGCGCAATGTCTCCGGTGCTGTTGGTGTACGCGCTGCTGTCGATACTCAGCGTACTGAGGCTGTCGAAGTCGCCGTTGGCGTCCACGTTCATTGCGCCGTCGAAGTCGCTGCCCCCGCCGACGTACAGCGTCGTCGCCGTCACGTAGTCGGCTGCCGTCACATCGCCGGTCACATCCCCCACCAGGTCGCCATACAGCGTGGTGGCCGTCACATAGGTCGCGCCGCTGACGTTGCCGGTCACATCGCCGGTGACATCGCCAGTAATCGCGCCAACCGCCGTGAGCGTGCCGCTGACGATCAGGCTTCCGGTGATCGTCACATCGCTATCTAGCGAACTAGGCGAAAACCCAGTTACCGTCGCCCCAGTGAAATCCGCAGTCCCCGCCACGTCGAGCGCGCCACCCGCCTCGACCGCCAATGTCCCGCCGTCGCCGCACACCCACCGCGCGCCACCTTGCTCGCGGTAACACGCCGTCGCATACTCCCCGCTCTGCGCCACCTCCGGGTCGCTCAACAGCACCGCGCCGCCCCACACCCCCGCCACGACCAGGGCCAGCAAAACAACCAGCGCCGCTGCGCGTTGCACGCATAGCCAAAATCCGTTTTCGTTGTTCTCTACCATCGTCGCCTCCTATACAATGTAAAAATCGTCTTCCGCTATCTCGTCCGGCGCCGTGACGCCGGCCAGCAGCTTTTTCACCACCGCGCTCCCCGCGCGCCCGGCGCGCCCCAGGCCGCGCCGCCGATCCCAGGTCTTATAGTCGCTGGCGACCACTATCTGCGCGCCGCGCTCGTAAAATGCTGCCGGAAACGGGGTGCGCGCGCCATAACAGCCTTCCAGCACCACCCGGCAGCTTGGCCGCAACTGCGGACCCGCCAGCACTCCCGCCACCGTCAATGCCGGGATCCCCTCATCGCCCCACAGCGTGGGCGTCCCCGGCGTCCCGTGTAGCGCGATGTAAATCAGATCGACCTCACCGAGGCGTGCGTAAGGGAACGTGTCCGCTGTCAGCGGCGGGCATGTGAGTGGCAATGCGGGCGCCTTAGCCAACGCCAGTCCTATTAGGTTGTTTAGCCACCCTGATTTGTAGCAGTAGATAAGTGCCTTCATTTCTTACTCCTTTGTGCATCCCGCCGCATCTGTAAGCGTGTGATCTGCAACGCGATCAATGTCAGTAGGGTTACGCCAACTAACAGCCAGTCCACCTTGACTGTGACTTCGCCCGGGTCAATCACCGTGCCCGTTGTCCGGCTCGTGCTTTCTCGTTTCGGCGCTCCTATCGTCTCGCTAAATGCCGCCAGCACCTGCGCCGAATTCAGCCCGTCAGTCGCCGCGCGCACCGCGTATTCAAAATCGGCATTCTCCTGCCGGAGCTGCGCAAAGAGTGCTCCCAGATCGCCCGCCTGGTCAATGTAGGCCACCATGCCATAAGCTTGTGCGTACCAGCGCTGCATAGTCTCTGCGTTGCTATATGTGCGATATTGCAATGCGCGCCATTCGTACAGCTCATCCCGTGGTCCCATGCGTTTCAGCAATGTGACCTGTTCCGCATGATTGTGCGGCTCACTCCACACCGCGAATCCCTCCGCAAACCAGGCTGGAATGTAAAAGCGATACGGCCATAGCCATAAGTGCGTGATTTCGTGTGGAATCGTCACGTTGAATAGATATTCCTCGTCATATTGGCAGGGCCACTGCACCGTCACCCCGTAACGTGCCTGGGCCTCACCTGATCTTAAACCGCTCGTCCCGTAATCATCCTGGCGTTGATAGATGACCACGCGCGCTTTTGTTGGAATCGGCTCGCCGAAGCGCGTCACCAGGCGCGTCAATTGTGCCTCGGCATCCATCAGCGCTCGTTGCCCGTAGTCCTGCGGCCTGTCGTACCAAAATACATCGGCATAAGTGCCTTCCAGCTTTTGCCAGTCCTGGGACGTGTCTGTAACCTCCGTGAAGTCTGGCTCCGTCCAAAACGGCGTCATATTGTCTCGTGTGCCGTCCCACCAGTAACGCAATACCATGAACGGCGGCAGGGCGGTTGTATCGAACGTAACAACATATCCGGCCTCGCTCTCTGCTGGAAACTCTACCCATTCTGACCCGCTCCATACTTCCTCAATCGTCAGTCGTGCCAGTTGGATGTCCGTGTTCTCCAATGCGAACACGAGGCCGCCCTCACGCGGTTTGACGTTGTAAATTAACGGCTCCGGATCCTGATACTCACGAACCGCCAGTGTATTGTCATAGTCTAACAGCCCACCCAACAACAGTAAAACGACGATCAGGAGTGCGCGTTTCATGCGTCCCATGCCTCCCTGAAATGCGCCATGGCGCGGCGATAGCGGCTCTTCGCCGCCTCTAGTGACACCCCCAGTTCCTGAGCAATATCTGCAAATGACAAACCATCAGTGAAACGTAATCTCAGCACCGTGTAATACTGCGGCTGGAGTTCATCTAATATCAGTCTCACATCCACAATGTGATCAGTAGTCTGATCCGGATGCAGCGCCTCCAACGCTTCCAGCCTCATTACCGTGGATTTCTGCACGCGGTAATAATCGGCGATCTTATACCGCAAAATTCCCGCCGTCCACGTAGCGAAAGACGCTCGACGATGCCATTGCGTCATCGCGCGCACTGCTGCTAAAAGCGTCTCTTGCACCACATCCTCGACGGCATCTGGAGGCAACCGCATCGCGGCTCGACGGACCAATCCAGGCCGCGCGTGCGTACACAACACGTCTAGATCATGGAACCTGGTAGAAGAGAAATCGGACATTGGTATAAATTCCTGAGATCGTAATAGGAACGGTATACGTAAACTGCATCCCGTCCATGATGATCGGCCCATCGAGCGACACTCCTGCTCCATGCGTCGTCAGCGTGATCCCCCCACGGGCGCGCACGCTAAACGTATTCTCTCCTGGAGAATCGTAATTTTCGGCGAGATCGTCCGCCCAAACGAAGCTTCCATTGTACAGCGCCCGGGCCTGACGCCCCAAGGCGATGCTATAATCTCCTGCCGCAGTCGTAGATCGCCCGCCGGCGACACTGTAATCTCCAGCCGCGGTGGAGAGATAGCCGCCGAGGTTAACGGCATAATTCCCACTGGCGTCAGGGCGGTACCCACCGAGCGCGGTCGCGTAATCGCCAGTCACCTGTCCTTCGTAACCGCCTAGCAAACTGGCATAGGTTGATGTCACCATCCCATTGTAGCCGTTGAGGATGCTGCTGTACTGTGCAGTTGGTCCGCTGATCGTATTAGAAACTCCATTACCCACGAACCCATAACCAGCTTGGCATGCTACCACCACGGCCGGTGTGATGGGACTATAGGACGTGATCATTTCCGTATACGTCACGACTGCGGCGTTCGCAATCAGATTCCCAAATCCTCCCAGAATCGAATTGTACGATGTGTGACAGGTCGCCTCGTTCGTCTCGTCATCCCATTCGCAATAGTGCGAGTTGTTTTTTGTTCCACTCCACTCAGCGTAATCGCTATAATTTGTGTACACCCCCGTGACCGTGGCCGTCATTGTGTCCGCAATGGTGTTGTAAAAACCGTTGCCGATGAGCGACATATAACCGCCCACCGCGTTGCTCTCCCCATTTATAATGGTCCCGTATGTACCTGGTCCACCACTTACTATATTGCGCGAAAACTCACGCGTGCTCCCATCGCGCACGTTACCAGTGCCCAGCACGTTCCATGCTCCATTGCCGATCAACCCGTATGAACTGAGCGTACTGATTTCGTTAAGATGTCCAGAGCTTAACGCACTGTATTGCCCCTGGGCGCGATTGTTCGTCCCGCCCATCACCGCGCCGCCGTTATTTGAGATATTACCTTGTCCGGCGCCAATAAATCCATAGCCCAGGTAAATTCGATTTGACACACCGCCGCCCAGGAACGCGTACCACGAATCGATCCTATTCCCGTTACCTCCGCCAATAGTAGAAAACGTCCCGTAATTGTAGTTTCTCAGCCCGGAGAGGACCCCACAGTAATCACCCGTGCATAAGTTAAAGGCCGATGTAGACGCTCCGTAACTGTTCGCCCCACCTCCGCCGACGACCGATCCCTGTCCGCTCGCGGCATTGCCGGAATACCCGGCGATGATATTGGGCGATGTCGTCGCGCCCGTGACACGCAATCCGCCGCTGGTTACCTGAATCGCTACGGTATCGTTCAGCGAGTCGCGCACGACGCCATCGCCGTACATATCGATGTCCTCGGTCACGATATCCCCGAAGTAGTTCGATCCCTGCGCGATTTCCTGATCCTGAGCCAGCAGCCACGCGACTGCGAATCCGGCCAGTGCGGACAACAGCACACATACTAAAATAAGCCATAGCTTTTCTCGTGTCTTCATTCTCAACTCACTTTTGTCGGGTAATCTTTTCCAACACTGCCGGGCCCCATACCGCCGGTAGCTTCTCCATCAATAGCGCTTCATCGTCCTCGGAGAATGTCACCGTTCCGCCTTCGTGAACGGACGCCATCAGTGCAAAACACTGTGCTATCTCATCATCCGTGCTCTCCGCATCGTTAATACACCACCATAGCGCGTCTTCTAACACTCTCTGCTGCGTGATGTTAACCGGATCAACTTTGCGCAGCGGATCCTCGTAGGCCAGAACGCGCGTGTTTAAATCAATCGCTATTGGTGTAGCTTGCGCAGAACCTTGAGGTACTGGAGTATCGCTCAACCATAGATAGGCTATCCCGCCTGCTACGAGAAACGCTGCCACTGCAATCCAACCGTATGTTATCCGTTTCATGTATCCCTCGTACTCTACGACCCTAACGTCCGGTACCTGATTTGCAACTTCCCCGCGCCCTGCGTCGCCGCCCCCTGGTTCCACGTGGCAATCAGCGGCGTATCGGTGGAGACGTATTCTGCACCGCCGCTGATCAGTTCAGCCCCGGCTCCCGTGCCATCCAGATTGTGCTGGTGATTAGCTACTAGCCAATACGTGTCTCCAGATTTTCCAACAGCAAATAATGTTATGGCATCCCATGGCGTTGTGCGAATCACCACGCGTTCTGTGATGACACTATTAGCCGGAATCACCCCTATGGCACCGGTTGTATCCGTATACGCCAGAGCAACCTCTAGCACCAGGTCGTCCACTGTATCATAGCCGGTCACTGTCATGTCATATTGCGTGTGGCGATTCGCTCCCTGTATTGGCATCTCACCACTCCAACGTAACGAACACGGTTGCGTCCATCGCCGCTCCGGCATCCAAAATGAAGTGTAGCGCCCGGATATTGGCATTGCCCAGCACCTCGAGCGGCGGAGAGGCATCCTCCGGTAGATAATGCCCTAACGTGGCCTCTGGTGCATCACCATCATGCCGGTAGCGCACCGCCGCTGCGATGGACGTAATCAAGGCCCGGTCTGCTGCTGCCAACTGCGCTTCGGTAAAACCAAAATCGTCTTCCAGCGCGACGGCCGCCGTCGAAACCGTCCCGCTGCGGCTAATCCGTCCCAGCGTCGTCTGATACGTCGCCATCGTGTGCCTCGCTTTCCTGCGCCACCTGGCGCGCCTTCTTCCGCGTGCGACGCCGTGGCGCGGCCTGCTCGCTCTTGCGCTGCGCCAGCACCTGCGCCGCCTGGCGCGCCTCAGTGTGCGCAATCCCGTCGCGGGTGTCAATTTGCACGTCGAACTCTGCCGCCGTGGCTGGCGCTGCCCCGTCAGCGTGCTCGACCGCCGGCGCCGTAGCCGTCTCTACCGGCGGCGCGTCCGCGATCTCCCCGGACGGCGCGACTGCCATCTCCACGTCGCGCTGCGGCGCGTCACGCTTCTCTGCCACCAGTTCAACCAGCCCGCGCGTAGCCATCTCCCGCGCCGTCTCCTCCGGCAACTCCACAATCATTCCCGGAAAAAACACTCCATGTGGCCCCGCCATCCGCGTCTCTGGCCCTAAGCGTACCTGCATTACCCACCTCCATGCTGGGCAGACGGTAAACAGGGGCGCTTGCCCCGTCTACCGTCTACCGTCTACTGTCTACCCTACGCCGTCCCCTCGCTCGGCGCGACGTGCAGCTCACCGCTCACCCCGCTCCCGTGCGTCACCGGCGCCTTGCGCGCGCGATACTGGATGTACGTCGCGCTCGCCACCACCGCGTTTTGCGTCCCACGATCCACGTACAACCGCACGTAGCGCTCCTGCGGGTTCACCAGGTCAATGTAGAAGGTTTGATCGTCGTCGTCATCGGCGATGGTTTGCCCGGTCCCCGCTAGATCGGCGGCGTCGCTCAGATCACTGGCCGCCCCCTGCTGCGCCTTGATCGAGGTCACCGCGCTGCCAGTGATCGCGCCGAAGGTCGCCATCATCAGCACGCCCTCGAAGCCCTGCATATCGAGCGTCACGCCCTCGATGTCGGTCGTCCCCGCCGCGCCGTCCGTCGGCGTAATTGCCACACTGAGTTTCAACTCGTTACTCGCATTTAACATCGTCAGCCTCCTAACTCTGCACTCTTAACTCGCCTTACGCCAACTTCACGCGCGCGAACGCCTCGCTCAGCACCGGCATCCCGTCGGACTCGATCCGCCCGACCAGGCCCACCTCATTGGTCGCCAGGAACAGCTCTTCGGCGCGCTGCATCTCCATCTGCAACGAATCCGCGATCCAGTAGTGGGAGAAGTCGCCCAGGATGCCCACGTACTGCGCCGAGGTGAAAGTGTTGGGCGCATACTCGCTCATAAACGCGGGCAAGCCCAGCACGCGATCCGGATCGCCGACGCGCACGCTTTCCCGCCAGATATACTGGCCGTCGCCGTCCTTGAGCTTGGCGATCTGCTTCATCGCGTCGCGGTGGAAGAGCCAGCGGGCGCGCGCCCAGTACTGCTGTTTGAGGCTGTATTTGCACTCGATCAACCCATCGAATTGGATGCTCGTGTTTGTGTTACCCGCGCTCACATCCCGGTCGGTGTTGATGCCGTTCGCGCTCGCAGTAAACACGCCCAGCGGCTGATCCGCCCCGCTCCCCAGCAGACAGTTGTACTCAAACACCACCGCGAACTTGTACGCGAGTCGGCTGATCGCCAGCGTCTCGGCCCCCGGCGCCAACCGCAGCAACTTGCGCGACAGCTTGATGTACTTCGCCAGCGGGTGCGGCGTCAACTCGCGTTTGCCGATGCGCATCGACGTATCTGCTGTGCCGATGCTTAACTCGCTCGTCCACGTGGGGTCGGCTGGATCCGCATCCAGCGACGGCGCGCCCAACGACTGCGCCCCTACCACGGGGAACACACTCGCCCACTGGCGCATATAGACCAGGTTGTCAATCGCCTGGATCAACCGGTCGGTCATCTGCACTGGCATTACCAAATAGCCGCCCAGCGTGTCGCTGTCGGCCTGCATCCCGCGTAGCTCCGTTGTGCTGCGCGTCCCGCGCAACCAGCCCCGGAAGGTGTTGCGGTATTCCGGCGCAGCGAACGGCGTCAACGGACCCAGGTCCAGATCATCGGGCGGGATATCGCGCAACGCGCGCGCGTGGAACTCGAGGCCCCCGCTGTTCCCGCGTATCTCCGTGGGCTGGGTATCGTTCGCTGGCTGCGCCAGGTCCGCTTCCAACTGCTCATGCTGCAACTGCCGCTCGGCCCGCGCGCTTAGCATATTAGCCTCGCTCAACAGTCCGTCATACTGCTGCGTCTCGTCCGCGTTGAGGTCGCGGTCTTCCTGCTCCGCCCTATCCACCAGGTCGCGCGCCTGCTTAATCAGTCCCGCGCGCTTCTCCAAAAGCTCTCGAATTTTCTTTGCCACTGTCGGTCTCCTATACACTCAGCAAGTCTAAAATTTTCTTACGGCGTGCCCGGCGCGCCCGCGCGCCCACACTCGCGTCATGCTCGCCCGGCGCCTGCCGGGCGGTATGCTCATCCACCCACGCCCGTACCGCCAGCGACGTGCTCGGATACGCCGGGAACGTCACCGGCGACACGTCGTGCAGTTCCACTTCGAGCAGCGTGCGCTGCGCGGGCTGCACATTCCAGTCCCACTGCTCCCCGCCCTTGCATACCGTGAATCCAAATGAGGCTTGATCCACATCGCCACGCCGGATCGACGCGACGGCGTCGCGCGCCCACGTCGTCTCTGGTGGGGTGATCTCGGCCCACAGTCCCGTTGCGTCTTCGCGCAACGTCAGCGTACCGTTCCGCGTGCGGCCCAGTACATAGTCGGGATTATGCTGCCACAACGCGTGGATGTCCGCTTCCTGGATCGTGCGCGCGAACGCGCCGGGGCTGATCTGCTCCACGAAACCGCCCAAGTCTACGCTCCACCGATTGAACGTGGCGATATAGCCCACGATCTTGGGCGTTTCTCCGTCGTCCGCGCGCAACTGCGTTAAGCCGATTACCCGCCGCTCTAGTGTTTCGTCTGTTGGCATAAGCCCCTCCCTAAACCGCAAACTGCGCCAGCGCGTATACCGCCCGCGCCACCGTCCAGCCTGAGCGCCCATACATGCCCAACAGCGTCCCGGCCTCGCCCGTCCACGGATCAATGATTTCAACATCGTCGTCGTCCGTCATCCGCAACGCCGTCACGAAATGGCTGTCCAGTCCGCTCGTCTGCGGGTGGAAATCCACCTGGATCACCTGCGGGCATACGGACAAGGCCGCTTGCAAAAGGATAATCTCAGCCGGTATCGTGCGCCACAAATCGTACCGAACAAAGCGCAGTGCTGGAATGACATCCGTGATCTTGCTCCAATAGAGCAGTCCGCCAGATGTAAACCCATTATTAGCATTGAGCGCCTCCACCAGCGTCCCCGGCGTCGTGTCTGGGGCCACCGTCGCAGCTACCATCGCCGCGGCCGTCACCGCGCACCCCGCGCTGCCCATCGTATAGTTGGACTTTCCCAGGCGCACATTCGCCCACCGGGGATCGCGCTGCGAGAATGCTGGGACCGCCCCCACCTCCGGGCGCGCCAACGGCGCATCCAACCCCAACGCCGTCAACTCCGTCGCTGTCAAGGCTGCTTGCGCCTGCACATACACCGGCCGATACACCCACCGCCGCGTCTCTACATCCCATACCACCTCGATATACCCATTCCTGCCATCAAAATCCGCGTGTTGCATTACGTCCCCCTATCCACTTACTACCATGCAATCGCACCCATCATGAATGGGCGCGTGCCGGTGCGCGCTATTCACTGCCAGCGGACGGTCTGCGCCCTCCGGCTGATAGTCCCCGGCCTCAACGAAATACGCGCTGATACTGATCGTCGTGCCATTCAACCCGTCGCAGTACGGGCAGTTCTCCCCGAACGACCGCCACACCAGCCGCTGCCGCCCGGCGATGAGATACAGCCCCACCGCCAGCGCATTGTTAAAACGCACGCTCTCCCACCGCGCCGTCTCTGCCGCGCGCTGCTCCGGCCATGTCTCCACCTCGCCCTCGATGGCCGGGAGCGCGTCCTCGGCGGCGTCCAACGCTTCCCGCGCCGCCGTGCGGATGCGCGCCTCGCTAATCCCGCAGTGCCGCGCCGCAAACGCATCCAGGTGCGCCGTCACCCAGTCGCGCGTCTGTGGATCGTCCCACAACTGCGCCCCAATCTCATCGGCTACGGCCCCCGCTACCAGCTCCCCATAACTCTGCGACACCGGCGTAAACTGCCGGATCACAAACGCAACATGCTCGCGGTAGAACTGCGTCAGCCACACGCTAAAGGAGCTATAGTCCCCCTGGGCGAGGAACTTGCGCGCTGCCGCGCTAACATCCTGTACCTCGCGCCGCAACGTCCGCGCCGCCACATCCTGATACGTTCCCAGCCACGCGCCCTGTAACCGATGCCGTAACTGCACCGCCTGCGCCGTCCTGGATTCACCCATAGGCTGAATTGCTTCCTGCCTCCTGCTTCCTGCCTCTTGCCGCGTCCCACTCTCCGTCTGGCTAAAATCCAGCCCCACCTGACTAGCCGGGATCATATTCAACGGCACCAGGTAAATCTCGCCCTGTCCATCCGGCAACGGATTCATATTCTCTAACGCGCGGATGTCGTCCGCGCTCAGCCAGCCATTCTGCCGCCCGATGTTGTACGCGGCATAGCGGCTCTGAATATCGCCGCGCAGCAGCCCGGCGACCAGGTGCTCCACAAACAGCGTCTGCCGCTGACTCTCCGTCAGCAAATCACGGCTGATCGCCTGCTCCCACCGCACCAGCCACGGCGTCAGACTGTACGTCACGAACTCCAGGCCCATGTGCTCGATGTTGCTGAACGTCGCGCGCTCCAAATCGCCGACCATGTGCGGCGGCACGCGATACCAGCGGCAGACTTCCTCAACCTGAAAGCGCCTGGTCTGGAGGAACTGCGCATCCTCCAGCGGCATCCCGATCTCCTTGTAACTCAAGCCCTCCTCCAGGATCGCAATGCGGCCCGCGTTATCTAGACCTTGATGCCGCGCCTCCCAGGAAGCCTTGAGCCGCTGATACGCCGTGTCGCCCAGCTTGCCGGGATGTTGCAGTACGCCGCCGGGATTCGCGCCGTTGGCAAAAAACTTGCTCCCAAATTTCTCCGTCGCCAGGCTCATCCCAATCGCTTGGCGCGCCTGGCGGATCGGCGAATATCCCTGCAAGCCATCGAAGCCCAACCCGTGCAGGCGGAACACGCGCTCGGCGGCCAGCGTGCGCTGCGTGCGGCCCTGCGCATCCGGCTGCGCGAGCTGATAATCGAACACCAACTCGCGGCCCACGCGGCGCGGCGTCATCCGGTCGGGGCGCAGCGGCCACAAGGCCAGCACATCCCCCCCGCGCGAAAGCTGAATCTCTGCGTAGGCATTACCCCACGTCAGCACGTGGCCCATCAAGGTGTCGCGCAACTCCACACTCGTCATCTCCGGGTTGGGCAGCGCGTGCAGCACAGTGTACAGCGGGATGTCCGTCGCGCGTTCCTTGCGCCGGTCATCCAACCGCCGGTACGTCAGGAGCGGCAGCGCCGACGCGCCCTCGGCCAGCACGCGCACGCACGCGAACACCGTCGAAACGTTGAGCGCCAACTCCGGCGTCACACTCAGGCCCACGTCCGTCGCCCAGCCGTACCCCTCCGGCAGCCAGTCCCCCGGCGGCGTCTGGCTCACGTGGAAACTGCCGCCCACCGTGGCGCGCCACTCGGCCAGCCGGTACACAATCTGATCCAACCAGTTCACCCTAACTCCTGATTACGCGCGTATTCACTCAAGGCCCAAAATCCCCCGTTCCTCATACACCGATTCCTCTACCGTGTGCCGCGTGGCCCGGTCTAATGCCATAATCAACGCCACCATCCCGTCGATCTTCTCCAGGCTCTTCTCCTTATCCGGCTTGATGTTGCCCGCCGGGTCTGTCCGCGCCACCAGGTTGTCGGCCATCCAGTTAAGCACCGGATTATTGCCGTGCGCGAGCTTATGCCCCAGGATGATTTTTTCCAACTCCTTCATCGGCGGACTCATCGACGCGAACCCCTGGCCGAACTGCACCAGGAAATCCTCGCCGCCCAGCTCTGCCAACTGCGTCTGAATCCGGCTCGCGCCCCAGCGGTCGAATGCGATCTCCGGCAGATCGTAGGCCTGCATATCCTCGTCGATCTGCGCCAGCACATACTCGTAATCGATCACATTGCCGGGCGTCGCCGTGATGTACCCGGCCCGCACCCAGGCATCGTAGGGCACGCGGTCTGTGTGGCTGCGCTCCGTCATCGCCTCCTCCGGGATAAAAAACCGGCAGAGCACCTGATACCGATCCTCATCGGCCTGGGGCGCAAACACCAGCACCAGCGCCGTGATGTCAGTTGTCGAAGACAAGTCCAACCCGGCGTAGGCCGTGCGGCCGCGCAGCCCGGCGGCATCCACCGCCACCCCGCAGGCGTCCCAGTGCTCGCGGCTGATCCACTTCGTCTCACTCTGCGTCCAGATGTTGCAGTGCAACCGCAGAAACGAATTCAACGCGCTGGGCATCTCCCTGGCTCGCGCCGCGAGCCGCCGCATATCCTCGATTTTCTTGGAGACGTGCAGATTGGGATTTGCCTTGATCCACAGCGCCTCGTCAAAGCAATCGTCATCCTCATCCAGCGCGTAGATGATGCCAAACCAGCTATCATCCTCAATCAGTCCGTTGAGTACCTTCAGCGTGTATTCATGCTGCGTCCAGCATAGCGACTGCCGGTCATACCCCGCCGTCGTGATCGCCAACATCAACGCCTGGCGGCGCGCGCCGGTCGCCGTCTCCAACAAATCCCACAAATCGCGCGTCTTGTGCGCGTGTACCTCGTCCACAATCGCCCCGTGCAGGTTCAACCCATCGAGACTATCCGTATCCCGGCCCAACGGCTCAAACTTGCTCGCCGTGTCCTTGATGTGAATGTTATCCCGGTACACCGTCAACCGGCGGCGTAATTGCGGCGAGGCCTTTACCATCCGCGTCGCCTCAGCGTGCGTAATCCGCGCCTGATCGCGCTTCGTCGCCGCGCTGTACACCTCGGCCCCGGCCTCGCCGTCCGCCGTCATCAGGAACAGACCCAGCCCGGCCCCCATCGTCGATTTTCCGTTCTTACGCGCCACTTCCAGGTAGCCCGTGCGGAACCGTCGCGTCCCATCCGCGCGTTTCCACCCAAATAAGTTCCACACAATAAGCTGCTGCCACGGTTCGAGCTTCACCGCCTTCCCGGCCCACTCGCCCTTGCTGTGTTTCAGCAGCCCGAAAAACGCAATCGCAATCTGCGCCGCCTCGCGGTCGAAGTACAACCCGCGCTCCGCCCCGTGATCTATGTCGCGGCGATACCGTTCACACGCGAGCTGCACCGCCCGGCACGCCACCACGCGACCGGTCAGCACATCGTCCACATACCGCTCCGCCGTAAACTCAATCCCCATCTGCTACCTCAACACCATTCCCGATCATCGCAAACAACTCGTCAGCGAGGCTCAACTGCTCCCCATCCCCCTGCACGTGAATGCGCGCCCGGCTACTCGGCGTCAGCCCAAACTCCGTCGCAAACATCCGGTACGCCGCCGCGTTATCCCGAAACACCTGCAACTGCGGCAGCTTGCGCTGCGCGCCGTTGCGGTCCTCAGTCGTCAGGTAATCGACCTCCGCAATCTCATCAATCGCGCGCATCGCCAGCGCGTAGTGTTCCGCCATCAGCGCAAACGCGGGCACATCCACCGAGCGCAGCACTCCGGCCTCGATCACCTGCTCCGCGAGCTTATGCCAGAATTTACGCGCCTCCGCCGTCATCCCCGTGGGTGCGCGCTCACTCGCCGCCTCATATTGCGGCTCATTCGACGGCAGCGGCCTATGCCCGGGGTTGCCCTCGAGTTTTTTCACTGCGGTCGGTTTCGGCTTGCGCCCGCTCATTTTTTCATCTCATTTCGCGTGTGCGAGAAAAAGGCTACCGCGCCGGTCTAGGCGGCTCAGGCGGTAGAGATTTGCTCCCCCCTACCCATCCGCCGCCATCGCGCGCGTTCGTTTTACGACTGTGACATGAATGGCATAACGCCTGCAGGTTGCTTTGGTCATCCGTTCCCCCACGCCGGCGAGGGATGATGTGATCGACGTCAGTTGCGGCGACGACCATGTGAGCGCGCGCGTGGTCGCCGAACGGATCGGCACAGAGGGGCTGCGCGTTGAGGAACATCCGGCGCAGGCGCTGCCAGCGTCCGCCATAGCCACGCTGCGCAGCGGTGGCGCGCCGGTCATCCTCTGGCGGTTTGTGTTCATTACAATAGCGCCCGCGCGAGACCAGGGCGGTGCAGCCGGGATGGGCGCAGGGACGCTTAGCTCTCGTCGGCATCGTGCTCCTCATCCTCTGCACTCGCATTGTCAGAGCGCTCCCACCCGCCGAGGATGCGGGATTGCGCGAGGGCATAGCTCCAACCGCGTGTACCACACCCGGCAGAGGCACGCCCACGGCGCTGCCCAGCGGAGGCTGTCCCGCCTTTCTTACGGCATGGACATCGCCAGCCCGTGTAGGACTGGCCGCAGGTGTGGCAACGCTTAAACCGTTTCCCCATTGTCTCGCCGCCTTTCCACAGGCTCTGGGTAGACCGGCTCCCACACGGGATCGATGCCGGCGACGCGCAATTGGCCTACCAAAACGACGACGCCCAGGCGAAGCGTCTGTATCTCAGCCGCCCGTTGCGCCTCGGTTTGTTCGAGCGCCTGCACGCGTTTCTGCAAGCGCGTGTTCTCCTCCTGTAGTGCGTCGAGCGTTGCAGTGAGACGAGACCACTCGGTTGTGGTCGCCAGGACGCCTGCCTCGACGTTCGTTTTACGCGCCTGTGACCGGGCGGCGATCAATGCGCCGAGGCCCTCGCGCCCGATCAGGGCGACGGCGACCGCGATCAGGATTTCCCAAAAGCCGGAGGTCAAGTGGCGGCTCCCAGCGTGCGCTTGCCGGTATAGAGCAACTGCCCGGTGCCGGCATATGCCAGCCACACCTCCAAGATGCGCCACACAACCGGCCAGCCGAACACGCCCAGGCCAATATCCACCGCGCCGATGTAGTGCAGCCCCACCAGGGCGAGCGCTACCAGCAGCCCGGAGGCCGCCAGCATCTCGCGCTTGTAGGGGAACGTGTCCCACCATGCCTTAAATCCGGGGATGTACATCAACGAGAGGGAGACGATCAGCGCGACGATAGCGCTAATCCCGGGGCCGGATAACTCGACTGTGGGAATCTCAACCGGGGGAACATCTGCCGGGGTTGCTAACGGACTAATGCCCGTGTCCATGACACATCCAACCGCCAATAGCAAAACGATCACTACCAAAACCACCATGCGCTTCATAGGGCCTCCTTGACTTAAACGCAAAAGCGCGCCGCTTCTGTGTACACAGAAGCGGCGCGCTGATTACGCTAACGCCTATATGAGTGTTTGTTACGGGCTTTCCACCCTTATGGCCGTGTAGGGGGGTTACGGCTTGGATTTCCTGGCGTCGGATTTGAACCGAACTCGCGCTGGTGAACCCTATAACCAACTACGCCCAATTTTTAAGCCTTTTCGCCTCGGCTAAAAATCACGCCTCATCGTGCATCGTGAGCGCTACCTTGACCGTCGCCTTTTCCCACCCCGCGAAATTGATTTCCACCTTGCCGCGCTCCATCAGCCTGATCTGCTCTTGATGTTGCTTCAGCCATTCGATGATACGTTGTATTCTGCTATCGGGCGGGTTTGGTGTATCGTTCACATCTTCATAGTATGCGAATTTTAGGGATTGTCAAGAAATAAACCACTAGATGTTGTATAGAACAATTGACCTACACAACCTATAGAGTTTTATGTTGTTGTACTGATTCGGTTAATACAAGAAAATCACTCTCGCTTACTATTCGTATTTCCTGACCATCGATAATCAACTCTTCTGCGCGTCGATGCTTGCTACTCTTCTCATGCCCAACAAGTTTCCGCATATCCTGATTACCCACAACCAGGATAGTCGTCTTCTTAGTTACATTTGCTGCAACTGCACAACCTGCTGACGCAGCTCTATTCGCAGCTTGGCTTCTGGATATCGATAACTCACCAGTGAAGACCAAAACCTCTCCGAACAATGGTCCGTCCTCATTACCATCCCACGTTGCCTTGACGGAATATTGCGACCGTTGGGAGATGGGTTGCTCTGCCCGCCTCAACCAATCCACTACTGCAATTCCAGTTTCTTGCACTGCGTGAAGCAGCACTTCTCCTGCCGCGCGCGCATCTTCTAATGCATCATGATGATTGAACTTGATCCCTAAAAACTCTGTCACATTCGCTATCCGATATCCGCTTTGTGAGAATTGGGGCCAAGCCCTGCGCGTTACTTTGGCCGTATCCAGCCATTGACATTGCAAGAGTGGCAATCTGTATTTCTCGTGAACTTGCTTGAGTGCTATTTTATCGAACGGAGTATGACAGACAACAATTTGCCGATTTAACCATGATTGCACAATAGGCAATACCTGAGGGTAAGTAGGTGAATCCTGCACCATATTCGCATCAATGCCATGAACTTGTACGTTAGGAGGATAAAAGTAATCTTGGGGATTAACCAGTGATGTCCACTGGTGAACAACTAGACCATTAGCATAAGCTATTATGCCAATTTGACAAACACTGGAGTAGTCTGGATTCGCAGTTTCAACATCAAGAGCGATAAAATCAATTTCTTCCATAACGCCTCCACCTTCTGTGTATGTATTTTTAATGTTTACCTACTGGTAGTAGTAAATCGCCTGTTTTAACGCGTTTAACCACTACTGCTAGAGGTTAACCTATTCTAAAATTGCACTGAGTGCAAAAAATGTATCGTTCTTCAGAATTTTGGTATTGACATTTCTATATTTGGACATTATACTAATATCTAGGTTTGGACAATGGAGGGAAACATGGTAGCAACATTAAAACAAATCTCGGAAGAAGTCGGACTTACAGTGCGACAACTGACGAGGTTGTGCCATCGGGGATCAGAAATATTACAGGATGACCCTGAAGCACATTCAACCTACGATTACATCATCGGCGAATTGACATCAGCAGGTTGGATAATCTCTAATGATGAATTCAAGATGTTTATTGATGCACGTAGGGAAACCTCTCAGTAGTCAGTCCAAACCATGGGGCCGCGCCCGTCAGCAAACAGTACGCGGCCCCATCCCAACCAGCACTTTTACAAGCGCATAGTTCCACACTGATAACGAACCGGTTATCAGCCAGACTCCCAGGTCCAGCCGTCTAACCAGCACTACCAGGTGGGCGATACAAGACTCGAACTTGTGACCTCTGCGATGTCAACGCAGCGCTCTAACCAACTGAGCTAACCGCCCATTACGTTCAGGATTATAGCATAGTTTATGATTTAGACAAGATCAAAACACAACGCGATCACAGCATTAAATATTCCTGCGGTAAACCCGGTGGCTTTTGTACATCTTTCCCCCGACGTTCTCCAGATCGTGACGCATCTGCACCGCGCTTTCCGCAACCTGGGTGAGATCGGCGTGCGCAAAGCGGTAAGCGCGCAGCGTATCCTCCATTTCCGCGTAGAGCAGCGCGTTGCCCCCCACACCGTGGAATTCCGGCAGGATGCCCGCACCGTTCAACGCGATCCACGATGTGCGTCGCATCTCCAGCAACAAATCGGCGATGGCCCACGGCGTCAGCCGCCCCTGCGCCCGCTGCAAAGCCGCCGACACGTCGGGAAACCCGAAAAGAAAGCCCACAATCTGATCCTTGTGCATAATGACCTTGATCAGCCGCGCGTCCGCCACCATGATGATGTTGTTGACCACGAAGGTCAGCTCATTGTCGGTGAGCGGGTAGTACTCCCAGTTGTTAACAAAGGCCTGATTGTACGCGCGGCCTAACGGGATGATCCACTGCCGGAGATGCGCCTTGTTCCTGAAGGGCATCACAGTCAGAGAAGACCGTTCTTTCACCCGCTCGACGATGCGGTGGACACGCTCCGGCAACTGAAACGTTCGCGCGTTCAGATAGCAGGAGACAAAATCCACCTCTTTCTCAAAGCCCAACGCCTCAATGAGACGTGAATAATAGGCGTAGTTGTAGTTCATCATCGTCATCATCTGGCGGTGCTCGTACCCTTCGACGAGTAACCCATACCCATCCAACGGGCCAAACCCTTTGGGGCCGACGACGGTATCCAACCCACGCGCTTTGGCCCAGATAAAGGCGTGCTCGAAAAGCGCCATGGCGATCTCCAGGTCGTCTTCACAATCGAACAGGTAGAACTGCGCCTGCTTGACCCCGTGACAGGCGTTGTACGGGCGATTCTCGATGGCGGCGACCCGTCCCACGACCTGCCCGTCGCGCAGCGCCACAAAGAAGTCTGCATCGGAGTGTTCGTAAAACGGATGCTTCTCCCGGCTGAGCATCAGCGCGATATCTTGCTGCGGTGGGGGAACCCATTGTGGATGCTGATGATAAAGACGATACGGCAACGCTACAAAGCGGCGTACCTGCGCCTTGTCGTTGGTGTTTACTTTTTCAATAATGAGGGGCATAATACCATCTCCTTAAAAATGCAGAATCAGCGAATCAGCAAATCGGGAAAGTCTTTGCGCGTTGTTGTTTTACACATGTGGGAAGATTTGTCAATTGGCTTAAGAGGATAGGACGTGGCGCGGCATCGTAAGCGAAAAAGCGTTATTTTCGAGAATATCATCACCACCATATCGACGAATTTCATCAACCTGCAACCGGATGAAATCGACAACGAAATCAACCACGCGCTGCGCACCATCAGTCAGGCGACGCGCGTCGAGCGCAGTTGCATCGTACTCTTCTCCAGCGATGACGGCGACGAAAGCGCCTCAAGTGGAGTGCGGCCCGCAGCCTGCACCCACGCCTGGAGCGCGCCGGAGATTGTGATACAAAACCGTCCCCTGGACACCGTCTCGGCGACGACGTGGCCTTGGCTCCAGTCCCGCATTACGCGCGGCGAGATCGTGAATGTTCCGCTTATCTCCGCCCTGCCCGCCGAAGCCGAGGTCGAACGGCGTGTGTGTCGCGCCCAGAGCATCCAATCGTTTGTCGTCATACCCATGACCTATCGCGGCGACGTGGTGGGTTATCTCAAATTCGACGCGTTGCGCGCGCAGAAGACGTGGTCCGATCACACCATCGCCCTGCTCAAAACCGTTGGGGAGATCTTCGTCAATGCGCTCGAACACAAGCGCGCGCAAGAAGCGTTGCAGTTTGCCAACCTGACGTTGGAGGCGCGCGTCAAGGCACGCACGCAAGAGATCGAGCGGCGGCAGCGTGTAGCGGAGGGCCTGCGCGACATTCTGGTGGTGCTCAACTCCGATCGTCCCATCGGCGAAATCCTGGACTATTTGGTGGCGCAAGCGTGCGCGTTGTTGGACTCCAGCGCCTGCGTGCTCTATCGCGTGAACCAGGAGGAACGGCGCATCCTCGTCGAAGCCAGCTTTGGACTGCCGGAGCCGTTTCTCGCCATCAAAAGCCTGCCGCTGCACGCCTGGCAGTATTTAAGTCACGGCGAGCCGGGTGGGCTGCACTTTGACCGGTTGCCCTACGCCATCACGGACCTGGACACCAGCAAACCGGACTCCATCGATTCCATCACGACGGCAGAGCAAGACAGGGACCTGCATAACTGGCGACAGGCCACACTTGACCATTACCGTGCGCTGTTCACCGTGCCTTTGGTGATCAAGGAAGAATTCTACGGCAGCCTGGGATTCTACTACGCCGATTCACGCCAGTTTTCGGACGAGGACATCCGGCTGGGGATGAGCTTTGGCAACCAGGCCGCGCTGGCCATCGAGAACGCCCGCCTGCGCGTGCAAGCCGAACAGGCCGCCATCCTCCAGGAACGCAGCCGGTTGGCCCGCGACCTGCACGACTCGGTGACGCAGTTGCTCTACAGCCTCACACTGCTGGTCGAAGCCGGGCGGCGGCTGGCGCGGAGCGGCGACTGGGCGCGCGTGGACGAGGCGCTGGCGCGGCTCAGCCAGATCAGCCAGCAGGCGTTCAAGGAAATGCGCCTGTTAGTCTACGAACTGCGCCCGCTGGCGTTGCGGCGCGCTGGACTGGTGCGGGCGCTACAACAACGCCTGGATACGGTCGAACGGCGCGCCGGGATCGAGGCGACGCTGACCGTCGACGGGAACGTCGAATTGCCCGCGCGCCTGGAGGAGGAACTGTATCACATCGCCCAGGAGGCGCTCAACAATGCGCTCAAACACGCCGCGGCAACCACAATCACAGTGTACATTCTGGCGGATGAACGGCGCATTGCCCTCGAAATCCGCGATGACGGCAAAGGGCTGGACCTGAGCACCGCGGGCGGAGAAGGCGGCATCGGTTTGAGCAGCATGCACGAGCGGGCCGAGAAGCTGGGCGGTGCACTGACGATCACCTCCGTGCCGGGGCAAGGAACAACGGTCAGTGTCACCGTCAGTTTGTGAGCGCGCTGTTGCTCTCTAGTACACGGATGAACACGGAGCTCACGGATAAGTTTTAAGATAGAAATCCGTGACATCCGCTGTATCCGTGTACAATTCTATATAGAACTGTGGGCAGTCTGTGACTGCGCCACCCATAGCGAGGAACAACAGATGAATGAAACGATTCGCATTCTGATCGCCGACGATCACGCCATCGTGCGCGAAGGGCTGCGTTGGCTGATCGTGACCGAGCCGGGTATGGAGCTGGTTGGCGAAGCCGCGAACGGCGTCGAAGCGGTAGCGCAGGCGAGCACGCTGCACCCCGACATCATCCTCATGGACCTGGTTATGCCGCGCAAAGGTGGAATCGAAGCCATTGGCGAGATCAAACAGGCGTTTCCCGACGCGCGCATCCTGGTGCTCACCAGCTTCGCCGAAGACGACAAGGTGTTCCCGGCGATCAAGGCCGGCGCGTCGGGCTACCTGCTCAAAGACACCGCGCCCCAGGATCTGCTGCGAGCCATCCGCGACGTCTACCAGGGGTTACCCACCATGCATCCTACCATCGCCCGCCGGGTGATGCAGGAACTCCAGCGTCCCTCCGACCTGCCCCCCACCGCCGAGCCACTGACCGAGCGCGAAGCCGACGTACTCAGGCTAGTGGCGCGCGGTCAGGCGAACGAGGAAATTGCCAAGACGTTGTTTATCAGCGAGCGCACCGCGCGCACCCACGTCAGCAACATCCTGCGCAAGCTGCATCTGGCGAACCGAACCCAAGCGGCGCTGTACGCGCTGCGCGAGGGGCTGGTCAACCTCGAAAACGAGCCAGAAAAGTGAGCACGAAAAGGAGAATTTGAGATGAGCAAAACTATATCACCACGGAAATATCAGAGCTATGACGTCAAATCGCCAAATGGAGCCATCATGCTGCGGGTAGAGGCCAGGGATAAGCTGCGCTGGGCGGTCCAGCACAAGGGCGAGCCGGTCATCGAACCGTCGCCCATCGCGTTGCGTCTCGCAGATGGCGAGGTGTTGGGCGATCTTGCCGGGGTGCGATCGTTCGCCACCCAGGCCATCGACACGGAATTCAAGGCCATCAACTTCCGCCGGGCTGTTGTCAAGGATCGCTACACGCAACTGCTCATCCAGTGCGAAGACGATTTCGGCGTCGAATTCCGCGTGTACGACGATGCGGTCGCCTACCGGTTCTTCGCCCAAAGGCCGGGGGAACTCGTCATCGCCAACGAGGAGGCCAACTTCAACTTCACCGCCGACCATCACGCCTTCATCCCATACTTGGGGGGCTACCGAGAGGGTCAGATTTTCGTTTCCTCTTTTGAATCCCCCTATACCGAGAAAAAACTGTCGGAATTCACGCCCGGTGCGGTGGCGATTTTGCCGCTACTGGTGGATGTGGGCAATGGCAAAAAGGTGGTCATCCTGGAGGCCGATCTGGAGGACTATCCCGGTATGTACTTGAACCTCAACCCAACCGGCAGCGGATTCCAAGGCGTGTACGCCCCCTACCCATTGGACGTCAGACTCGGCGGGGCGCACCTAGGGGAGCTTGACGGCGGCGGTGAGGCGATCAACGTCATCCCCACCCAACGCGCCGACTACATCGCCAAAACTGCCGGCGCGCGCACGTTCCCCTGGCGCGTCATCGTCATCAGCGAAGCGGACAAAGACCTGTTGAACAACGACATCGTCCAAAAGCTGGCCTCTCCGCCGCGGCTCGACGACGTGTCCTGGATCGTCCCCGGCCAGGTGGCGTGGGATTGGTGGAACGATTACAACATCACCCACGTGGATTTCCGGGCCGGGATGAACACGCCGACCTTCAAGTATTACATCGATTTCGCGGCGGCGAACAGGGCGAAATACATCATCATCGATGCGGGCTGGTCTGCCGGACTCGATCTCACTAAACTCAACCCCAACGTCAACGTGCCGGAAATCGTGGCCTATGGCAAGGAAAAAGGCATTGGCGTCATCCTCTGGGCCACCTGGTACGCCATCACACAGCAGATGCACGAGATTTTTCCCAAATACGCGGCTATCGGCGTCAAGGGGTGGAAAATCGACTTTATCGACCGGGACGATCAAATCGCGGTGGCCTCGACCTACGAAATCGCCAAACTGGCCGCGGAGTACCACTTGATGGTGGATTACCACGGCGTTTTCAAGCCGACCGGGTTGCAGCGCACCTACCCCAACGTGGTGGGCTACGAGGGCGTCTATGGAATGGAGAACTTCAAATGGGCCGACATGGACGCACCGCGCTACGCGGTGACGATCCCATACACCCGTAATATGGCCGGCCCCATGGACTACACCTCCGGCGCGATGATCAACGCCACCCAGGCCGACTTCAAAGCGCGCAACCACGCCCCGATGAGCAAGGGCACACGCTGCCACCAGTTGGCGCAGTACATCGTCTTCGAAGTTCCCGTCCAAATGCTGTCCGATAGCCCCACGCTGTACATGCGCGAACAGGAATGTACCGATTTCATCACCAGCGTCCCTACCACTTTTGACGATACGGTCCCCCTGGACGGCAAAGTGGGCGAGTACGTCGCCATCGCCCGTCAAAAGGGCGAAACCTGGTACGTGGGCGCGATGACTAACTGGACGGCGCGGGAGTTGACTCTGGACCTCGCCTTCCTGGAAGAGGGTCACTACCGGGCTGTGGTTTTCAAGGACGGCGTCAATGCCGACCGTGAAGCCACCGACTACAAGAAAGAAGTCCTCGCCATCACAGCCGGCGATCGCCTGGAAATTCATCTTTCCAATGGCGGCGGCTGGGCGGCAAGAATCGAAAAGACGAAATAAACATTTAGGGGTACGGCAGAACCTGAGGTTCTGCCGTACCGCTGTACCTCTCTCCTACGTCATTTGACGTACCCTCACCCCGTAAAAAATCCGTCTTTTGTCGCGCCACAAAACCGTCCTTATGACCGATGTGCAACTGGCAGAATCGTGTATGATAAAGTCGTGATTGAGCGACAACAACAAACTCAGTACTCCGTAAAATAAGAAACGCAGAGCTTTTGACAAACCGGTCAAATGTGTCAGCATGACCGGATGAAAAAACAACACGTACAACTCAGCAAAGAAGATCGGCAGTATCTGGAAACCTTAACCAGCA